>VYMC01000166.1_pt1 | contig 38902 bp, 51 predicted proteins | sample 5115301 | NCBI WGS metagenome assembly VYMC01 (sample SAMN12291802, study PRJNA351875) | freshwater metagenome | isolation source: freshwater lake | place: USA: Michigan, Wintergreen Lake | collected 2013-08-08 | reverse complement strand
GTCGATAAAACTATCAGTTTTTCCCAACGTTCAGCTAACCACCTCTGTCCCTCTGTTATTGAGAGAAAACCCAAACCTCTGAAAAGATTCAATCCTATAGTTGTGAGAATTGACCAATTGCTTGCCGCTTGAAAATCACTGATCTCGTTTTTATCTTCCTCAAAAATTACATCTTTTACCCAGTGTAACTGATTTTCTATTTTCCAATGTCCTCAAATAATTCTAGCAAATACTTGGGCGAATTCGGTTAGGCTGCCGATTATTTTTAGCAAACTCTCCTATGTCTCGATTTCCTGACGTAATTGCCGATCACTCTTGACAAGTTGCTGGTTTTGTGATTATAGAAATTCCACCCGTGCCTGGGTGGACTGCAATTCTTTGACTAATTCCCGATAGACCGAGAGGGGAACCGAGGGGCGACCAGTGCAACTCTGGGGTACTTGGGGGGAAATACGCGGCGTAGTGGTTATGAATTGACTAATTTAGGGCTTTTAAGCGGTAAAAATGGCCTACTGGACCGGTTCCACTACCGATAGCGAGGGAATGCTCAAGGGCGTTAGTAACGTACTCCTTGGCTTTTTTCACCGCTATTTTTAGGTCATCCCCCAAAGCGAGGTTAGCCGCGATCGCTGCCGATAGGGTACAACCAGTCCCGTGAGTGTTATTGGTTTCGACGCTTCTGGTCTTAAAAGTTTGCCATTCCTCCCCATCAAAGTAGATATCAACCCCACGCAGCCGGCCTTTCATACCTCCTCCTTTCACTAATACCGGTGTGGCCGACTTCTGGAAAATAATTTCGGCGGCCGCTTTCATCGTCTCAAAATCATTGATCTCGATGCCACTTAAAAGCTGTGCTTCGTAACGGTTGGGGGTAATAATCGAAGCCAGAGGAATTAAACTATCAAAAATACTATCTATGGCCCGATCATCAATTAATTTAGCTCCTACCCGCGAAACCATAACCGGATCCACCACTAAACTGGTCAAACGCCAGCGCTCGATCGCCTCGGCCACCGCTTCAACAATCTCGCTGCTGAACAGCATTCCCGTCTTGACCGCTGACACAGACAGATCTCCGACTACGGCATCGATTTGGGCCGTTACCATTTCTGGACTCAAGGACTCGATGCGCTCGACCCCTAGGGTATTTTGGGCGGTAACGCAGGTAAGGGCGCTGGTGCCGTGAACTCTGTGGAAGGCGAAGGTTTTCAAATCAGCTTGAATTCCCGCGCCGCCACCACTATCGGAACCAGCGATGGTGAGAACAATGGCAGTCATAGGAGGTTAGCGATCAAAAGGACGACGACGTTGCAGAAATTCGGGGATATCTAATCCCGCCGGTTTTGGTGGTTCGGGAGTGGATGCCGGACTGGGGGCGGGGGTATTGATCACCACTTTGTTACTGGTGGGACGAGAGGGGGATTCCCCAGAAAAACCGGTGGCAATGACGGTAATTCTGACTTCTCCCTGCATTTTCTCGTCAATTACTGCCCCAAAGATGATATTAGCGTTGGGATCCACCACTTCATAGATAATTTCGGCGGCGGCATTGACTTCGTGTAGGGTTAGGTCTTGACCACCGGTGATGTTAAAGACCACACCTTTCGCCCCTTCGATCGAGGATTCCAGTAACGGCGAGGAAATAGCAGCGATCGCTCCTTCCTTAGCCCGAGATTTTCCCGAACCGATGCCGATGCCCATTAGGGCCGAACCCGCATCGGCCATCACTGCCCGCACATCGGCGAAATCCACATTCACCAGACCGGGGATCGTGATAATATCCGAGATACCCTGTACCCCTTGCCGCAGCACATCATCAGCGACGCGAAAAGCCTCCTGTAGGGGAGTTTCAGCGGGTATTACCTGTAATAACTGGTTATTGGGGATAATAATCAGGGTATCGACCCGACTTTGTAAACCGCCCACTCCTTCATCGGCCTGATTAGTGCGACGACGACCCTCGAAGGTAAAGGGACGAGTCACAACTCCCACGGTCAAACAGCCGATTTCTTTGGCAATTTCGGCCACAATTGGAGCGGCCCCTGTTCCCGTACCGCCGCCCATGCCGGCGGTAATAAAGACTAGATCGGTTCCTTCCAATGCTTGGGCGATTTCATCCCGGGATTCTTCTGCCGCTTTCTGTCCGATCGCCGGATTGCCCCCCGCCCCTAGGCCGCGGGTTAATTTTGTCCCGATTTGTAACCTCTGGGGGGCGGAGGAGTGGGCTAGGGCCTGGGCATCGGTGTTAATTGCCCAAAATTCGATTCCGGTCACGCCGCTGGCGATCATGCGGTTAACGGCGTTACAGCCCCCACCGCCGACCCCGATCACCTTGATCTTGGCGACATTGCTCGGCACGATGCGATTACTACGACTTTCTTCTCGGGGTGTCATCTGTGATTCATGGGGACGAGTAAATAATACTCCAGCATTATTCTGAGAGTAATGATTATCTTCGCTCATCGCTGAACTGGCATAATCGTTACTGTTCAGATTGGGATAGGTGGGAACGATTTCATTAATCGATGTCATTGGAATTGGAACACTCTTAGTACAAGATTCTGTTTTTGGTTTGATTAATCAGAGATGCAATGTTAACACTATCACTAATATTATGTCGGTTCCAGTATCTACATTATCAGTTTCTGATTCAGAAAATCATAATTTGGGGTTTTTGGCGATACACAAAGGGAATAATTGCGGTTATTTGCAGATCAATTCCAGTTAATCCCGACCGGTTGCCGTTACTTTGGCAACCCTAGGAGCTGGCTGCGGTTTTAATTGTACAGTGGGAGCATCGGGATTGCTCAGATCGATGTAGAGAATTCGCGCTAGAGGTATCTTGGATGACAATGACCGTGATTGTACGAGAGCAGTTAATTTTTCGGGCAATCTATCTTTATAAAAACCTAAATAGACCTGTCCTAGCTCGGTTTTTAGTACAAGATTACTAGGATTGCGCCAATCGATGGCGGCAATTTTAAGGGATAAGTTATCAATTAAGGGATAAATTTTTTGCCACTGTTGTTGATATTGTCGGTCGTAACCAAGCACTTCTAGGCTAGGTAATTGGTTTTTGGGCAGAGTTCGACCATAATAGTTTTGAGGAATTATCGTTCCAGAGGCATCTAAAAAGCCTTGCTGTTGATGGGAACGCCAACGGGCAACAGGTTTTCTTTCTTGAATAGAAACAATCACTTTCGGGGGTAATAATTGCCGCTCGATCTTAACGTCGGCAATAGCGGGAATAGCCGCTAATTTTTCTCGTAATTGATGGGTAGGTAATTCCCAGAGAGATAGAGGATAGCTTAATTTCAGCCAAGTGCGAATCGACTCGGAGGAAATTAATTCTGTGCCTGCGATTTCCACCTGTCCGGCCTTGGTAATTGTCCAATAGGGTGAAGTCATCCCCCAAGCTAATCCCGTCGCTAAACCACTAACCACCAGAAAGCGACCTAGAGCTTGCCACACCTTTGATCGCCTTTGGTGGCGCAGGTTTTGTCGTTTTTGTTCCAGGGAGAGGGATGAAAGAATTTGATCGCTCATAGGGAAAATCTCGGACAGTTTTGCTGTTATCTTAGGTCGCGAGGTGGGCTGCTGGCAACTCGATCGCTACTCAAATAACCAGTTTGACAAAGAAAGAGATAATAAATGTTATAACAGTAGTAGTCTACAGGCGTTCTTTTGTCTGTCTCCAGTAAACCTAAACGCTCCTTTTTGCCAAGATATTTCGACGGTCACCCCGAAAGAGCGTTCCGGCAAGAACAGCCTAATTTATCCGAAAATTACCTATGGTTATCAACAAACGCGGACTTGTTCTCGGTGCTACAGCAGTAGTCCTGTCTACCGTCGCCGTCACGGGGGCGGGATTCCGACTCTCCCAAAGTCAAGCTTTTTTTCAGGAAAGTCCCAAGGAAACCGTTGATGAGGTTTGGCAGATCATCAACCGCACTTATTTAGACGGCACTTTTAATCAATCGGACTGGAACGCCATCCGCAATCAGTATTTAAATCGTTCCTACAAAAATCAAGAGGAAGCATACACCGCTATCCGCGAGATGTTGAAAACTCTCAATGATCCCTATACCCGTTTTATGGATCCCAAAGAGTTTAACAATATGAGGATCGATACATCGGGAGAATTGACTGGGGTAGGGATTCAATTGACCAAAGATGAGAAAACCAAGCAGTTAGTCGTGGTTTCCCCCATTGAAGATACTCCCGCTTCTAAAGCTGGTGTGCTGCCCAAAGATGTGATTATCGCTATCGATGGTAAATCTACCGCAGACATGGAACTCGATCAAGCGGTGAGCATGATCCGCGGCAAAGTGGGGACAAGCGTTAAGATCACGATTCAACGGGGTGAGGAGAAAAAGGAATTGACTCTTACCCGGGCTAAAATTGAAATTCACCCGGTACGGGCCCACACGGAAAACACCCCGATCGGTAAAGTCGGTTATATCCGTCTCAATCAATTTAGCGCCCAAGCTAGTGGCGATATGAGTCAAGCGATTCGCGAATTGGAAGCTGAAGGGGTGAAGGGTTATATTCTCGATCTGCGTTCTAACCCCGGCGGCTTACTCTACGCCAGCATCGAAATCGCTCGGATGTGGATACCCGATGGTTTAATTGTCTCTACGGTCGATCGCAAAGGGGTGACGGAACGTCAACGGGCCAACAATCAAGCTTTGACTAATAAACCCCTAGTTGTCCTCGTCGATGGTGGTTCCGCCAGTGCCAGTGAAATTCTCTCTGGAGCTTTACAGGATCATGATCGGGCGGTTATTGTCGGTACGAAAACCTTTGGTAAGGGATTAGTGCAATCGGTACGCAGTCTTAGTGACGGTTCCGGATTAGCGGTGACAATTGCCAAGTATCTCACCCCCGACGGACGCGACATCAATAAAGATGGTATTCATCCGGATGTGGAGTCGGAACTGAGCGAGGAAGAGCGCAAAAATCTTCAACAGGAACGGGATCGGGTGGGAACTTTCCAGGATCCTCAATTCAAGAAAGCTTTTGAAATCTTGGAAAAAGAAATCACTGAAGGCAAGAAAACGCCCACCAATACCGCTAAACAATAGGTTGACATTTGCCCGCTCGAATTAAACCCACCCGACGGGCGATCGCTTCTCCCCGCTCGGCAAAAGGACCCCAGTATTGACCATTAACTGGGGTTTTTCCGTTTTCTAGGGCTATAATCTGACAAATTCCCGTATTTTCTTGAACGATGTACCAGTTTTGTGCGCTATTATCCATAGATTTTTCTCCTTATACCCCAAATCCTAGGGTTGATTCATGAATCAACCCTACCCTAAACCCCAAACCCCACGAAAAACTTTTTGCCGCAAACCCGAAGTAAAAAATTTTTATCAACTTCTTGACAAAACCGGGGATATAAATGCTAGTATTAAAAAGGTCTGTCCAATGGGGATTAGCCAAGCGGTAAGGCAGCGGGTTTTGGTCCCGCCATTTCCTAGGTTCGAATCCTAGATCCCCAGTTTAAGATTTTTGATCCCTAATCCACCAATGATCGAGAATATCCTTGATCAAAGCTTCCTTGAGCCAAATACGACCGATAAGCGTCAGGGGAACCGCCAGAAATAGCCCTAAAAAGCCAAAAATCGAGGCAAAAAACAACTGGGCTAACAGGGTAAAAGCGGGTAAGAGCTTGAGCGACCGCACTGTTAAAATGGGCAAGGGTGGATGATGGTCGAAATATTGAACTAACAGATAAATACTGCTGTAGAGTAGTAAAACCGCCCAGGGTTGCCAGGGAGCTTCCAGAAGGGCGATAGAAAAGGGTAAAATCGTGCTTAAAACCGGCCCGAGGTTGGGGATAAAGGTGAGAAATCCTGCGAGAATAGATTGGGAAAAAGCGAGGGGAATGCCGATCAGGGATAGACCCAAACAACTGCCCAAGGTCATAATCAACATATGACAGAAAATCCCTTTTAGCCAAGCTTTTAAATCTCGATCGCAATGTTCTAGGATCGATCGTACTCTAGGACGGTAGAAAGCGGGAAATAAACGCAGAAAACAACGGTGGTAAGCGGCAGGATCGGCGAGAATCATCAAGCTCAGGGCAATAATTAGCAGTAAGCTGAGGATAATGCCAAAAGTACCGTAAAAAATGCTCAAACCCCGGCCGGCAATTTGGTTAATTAGGGGTTGTAATTGGGCGAGCAGCGTTTTAAAGTCTGGAAAGACACTGGCCAAACTAGGATCGAGATAATCCTCAAGACCATGGACTTGTCCCCAGAGTCTTTCTATCGCTTGGGGTAATAAACTAAATAATTGGCGAAATTGTTGGACTAAAGCGGGTATAATTACCAAAAAAATACCAGTAATACCAATAAAGAAGCCAAAAAGGGTGATGGTTAGGGCGTGGGAACGCTTGAGGTGATGACGCTGCCACCAAGTCACAGCCAAATTTAAAATCTGGGCCAGAAGAATCGCCATTAATGATAATAAAAGAATCTGTCGAATCTGCCAGAGAATCAACAGACAAAAGACTAACAGGACTAAACCGAGGCTGCTGCCAAAAGTCATGATGAGTAAGGAGAAAAATTCCTAATCAGTTATTGTCCGTCTCCAGAGGGCAAAAACCGTGAGCAGAAAAGGAGTAAAAACCAGAATTAAAGTGTTAAGAGGACCAGGAGCGATCGATGATAAAGGGGCAAGATATTTAATTCCCAGGGAAATTAAAGCCGATATCAAGATTATTTTGATAATAAAGCCGCTCATAGATGAATGTTTAGGGGACACCAGCACTATCTTATCCCTGAAGAGGTTAAAAATTGCTCGAAATCTGGCAATCATCCCCCTTAATCCTCAAATCCCTAGAGGCTCCTTTGGTGGGCAACCAAACTCAGCCAGAAAATGATACTATCGCCAGCTAGAAAATATTAAATTTTTATAAAGTTTTTTCAATTTCCCTAACAAAATGTAAAAATAGATACAGAATAAGGAATAAGACCTTTTCGTTTGTTGTCCCTAAATAGGGACGACAAAGGGAATTAAAGTCAATTTAAAGCATTGCAGGGAGTCAGTGATATTATGTTAGCCTATCGAGGAGTTAAGTACGAAAGGGATTCTCTCCCCTTGGAGATGAAGACTGGAGATGTCGCGGGTAAATACCGAGGTCAAGACTGGAATCACCATTATCCTCGCCATATGCTCCAATTAGAGCCGAAACTGCATCGTCAGTACCGTGGAGTTGCCTACAGCACCCGTCCTCATCTTGCTGGACAAGTCATCCCAAGCACTTGTCCGTTGCCTGTTGTCAAACCCCCTGTTGTTGTCCAAGAGGAAACCCTTTCTAGCATCCATCTGAACAATATTCGTCTTCGTCTGGAACGTCGTTTACAAATCGCTCAAGAGAATGGGGATGAAACCCTTGTTAATCTCTTGAAAAAAGAATCCCAAGACTTAGCCTTAAACTGCTAGATTAGCAGTTTTTTTGCCACTTTCCCCCCGGTTCTGCCGGGGGGAATATTTTTGGGACTAAAAATGGCACCCAGAGAAATTATCACCCTGGTTAGGAGTTTACAAGCTTTTAATTATATTAGGTCGAGGTCTATTTTAGTTCGGGTTCGGATTGGGACGTTGTATCATTTCCACAACATTTTTGATACCTTGGATAAAAGTTTGAAAACTACGGGATTTATTTTCAGTTAGGGAAAGATGGGGGGCAATCTGTTTAGAGTGGGTTCCTGCATAATACTCTTTCACTAGCTTTTTTAATTCTTGTTTGGCCGAGTTAAGCTGGTCTGGTTCTCTGTATTTACTTTTATTTTGTTTTTGATCGAGACTATTTAAATTATATGCCTTGGCCACCGCTGCTAAATCTCCCAGAAACCAAGATTCTAATTCATGACAAATAATCCGAATTAATACTTGAGCATCACTGGCATTTTGACAAATTTCCCCTAGTTCTTTTTTGAGTTCTTGACAATCGTGGGAATCCTGATCATGGACAATAATAAATTTGGTATTGGGACTAGATTTATTGAAAGCTTTGAGTTTTCTAGGAATAGATTTGGCTAGGTCTTGTTTACCTTGATGACTAATACATATATAGCTGATTTCTGGGGGAATAAGTTTAGGCAAAAGTTCTTCTAACACATTTTTTATAGATGACTCTTCTAGCAAAAATACGATATCATAGTTCATTAGGGTTCTACTCCTTTAAACCAACCTTGATTCCAAAGATAGCCGGGTAAATCGCCTTCCGCTACTAAGTTTTTGAGGATTTCGCTATCGGCAGCCCTATGGATTTGGGTGATACCTTGGGATTTAATTAGCCAGAAAATACTAGCTAGTGGAACCGCATTGATAAAATCGGGGGAGTGGCTAGAAACAAATACCTGACCCCCCCGGTCGCTATAGTGGGCGAATTCTTCGGCTAGTTCTTTTAATAAAGTAGGATAAAGTTGGTTTTCTGGTTCTTCGACACAGAGTAGGGGATGAGGATTGGGATCGAATAGTAATATTAAATAAGCGAACATTTTCATAGTCCCGTCAGAAACATAGCGATCAATAAAAGGGTCTTTAAAGGCCTGATCTTGAAAACGTAAAATCAAGCGACCGTCTTCGGTTTCTTTGGCTTCCACAGAGGAAATACCCGGAACTCGTTGTTTCATTCTTTCGAGAATTTGCTGAAAAATTTGGGGATATTGTTGATAAATATATTGGGCAACTGTTGCCATATTATCACCCGTGGGGGATAAGTGTTCAGCATAAGATATTTCTTTACTTCCTCTAGCTTCGCTAATGTGAAAGTCGGAAATGTGCCAATTTTCAATCAGAGAACGAAAGGCAGTAGCGGCTTTAAAACGTTGAAATTGTCCTAATCCTTTGAGCGCTAGTATATCGTTAGATTCTAGCTGTTGTTCTTCTCGATCGAGTTCTTTATCTGGTTTACTAAAATCTTCTTCATTGGTGATAGCATATCCTTGACCGCGTTGAAAATCTAAAAAATGAAAAGGTGCACCGTGTTCACCCCGTTTATAGCGAAGTATTTCGCGTTTGATCATGGGGCGATTTTCCTCTTGTCCAATTCTGAGTATATAAGTAACCAGACGTTCTATATCTGAGATTTTCATCCGAAATTGCAGCTCGATTTCAATATCTTCCTGTTCTTGACCTCTGGTAATAACTTCTTTATAACCGCCGCGAATTTGTAAAGCTTGGCGAATGTTGTTTTTAAGGGCATCTCGCAGAAACCCAAAAATATCAAATAGAGTAGATTTTCCCGTGCCGTTAGCTCCAATAATCACGCAAAAAGGGGGAATATCTCTTATGTGTATATTTTTAAACATACGATAGTTTTTTATTTTAATAGAAACAATTTTCATGATATAATCGAGTCATTATAGTTTTTTTGATTATACGATTGATCAGGTGAAGATAAGTAGGTAGGCGTTAAAAATTATCAGACACCCCCTTATCAAGGGGGGATTAAGGGGGGATCCCCCCGCTTATCGGCAACCCCCTTAATAAGGGGGGCAGGGGGGATCGAACCTAAAATCCATTTTTAATTTAATTATAACCAGCTACTTAATTGAGCAATTAGTCAAAAAAGCCAGAGATTAGGCTCTCTGGGAAATTGGGGGATAAATCAGCTAGAAAGTATAGAGGCAAGCTCAACCGTCTGAGGAAGGGACAAGAAACCAGACTAAACATAAGTTGCCAAAATAGCGTAAATTGTCTATAAATTTGTTCAACGACTTAAATTAGTACAAATGTTTGACTGTATTATCATCGGTGCGGGACCAGCAGGAGCGACGGCGGGTTATCATCTAGCTAAAAAGGGACGATCGATCCTGATCCTCGATAAAGCGCAATTACCCCGTTATAAACCCTGTGGTGGGGGGGTATCCCCGGCAATTAAGCAATGGTTTGATTTTGACTTTACTCCCGTGATCGAGAATACCGTTACGCAAGTGGAGTTTACTTGGAAACAGGGGGATACCGTCACCACTAAGTTAAATATGCTAGAACCGATGTGGATGGTACAAAGGGATCGTTTCGATGATTTTTTAGGTCAACAGGCGATCGCAGTCGGGGCAACCATCCAAGATAACAGCGAAGTTACCCAGATCAAATTCGTCCAAGATCACTGGCAAGTCACCACATCCCAAGGAACATTTTCAGGCAAATATCTGATTGCTGCCGATGGTGTTAAGGGCAATACCAGTCGCTGGTTGGGATTACCGGCAAAAAACGAAGTGATCGGTGCTGCTCTGGAAATTACTAACGCAGAAGCGACTATTCCACCCCAAAAAGCTTTTTTTGATTTTGGTTCCCTAAAAAATGGCTATATCTGGGCTTTTCCCAAGTCTAATGGTTACACAATTAGCGGTGGTTGTTTTAAGGGCAGCATCAAATCCGAGGAGCTGAAAAAACAACTGTTAAATTATACCCGTCAAAAGGGCTGGAATTTAGAGGATTATCGCTATAGTGAGTATGCTTTGGCCCTTTGGAACGGAAATCAACCGCTACACGCCCAAAATGCCTTAATTGCAGGAGAAGCGGCGGGGATTCTCGATCCTCTTATCGGTGAGGGTATCCGTCCGGCAATTTTGACGGGAGTTAAGGCAGCCGAGGCGATCGATCGAGCTTTAGCCGGGGATAATCGCGCTTTAGCGAACTATAGTCGGATAATTCGGGAAGAATGGGGGGAAGATATGGCTTTAGCGGCCAAATTAGCTGGTTTATTCTATCAATTTACCCAAATCGCCTATAATGTCGCCGTTAAACGCCCGATCGCCAGTCAACTGATGGGACGTATTCTCGTGGGAGATTTAAAATACCGGGATGTTACGGAACAAGCGATGCAACAATTGAAAAAGCTTTTACTGCCCGGATTTGGTTGGGGGTAAAACTTCTCTTACCATGGGGGAGGTAACTCGATCGCTGATGGTTACTTTCCCGATCGCCGTGGGTAAAATAAATCTAATCTTTGCCATCTTTGACCTTTTTATCGGCCGTAAGTGCCTCGAAATTCAGGGATGCAGGAAGGATAATAGTTCTCTGAATATCGACTATAATGATTAATAATCTTTCTGATTAGGGGAGAAAATAAATGTCAGTGATGATTGAACAAAGTCTTGAAAAAATTCTAACAGAAATTAGTCAAAAACTAGAAAATGTCCAAAAAGATGTTACAGATATAAAAATTCAACTAACAGAAGCTAAAGGCGAAAGACAAGTATTAAAAGTAGAAATAAATTCTGTAAGAGGAGAAATAAATTCTGTAAGAGGAGAAATAAATTCTGTTAAGGAAGATGTCAAAGAAATTAAAAGATCACAACAAGCGCAAATTTGGACAATAATTGGTATTTTAATTACTGCGGCGGGAGGTTTTTTAGTAGCAGTTGGTAGATTCGTTATTTCAGGTAATCCTTAATCATAGTCCTCAGGCAACTTAGTTCAAATGATACTGTAAAGACATGAAATTACCTAACGGAGAACAGGCAGAAATTGCTATGGAAAAGTTAATCAACTATTGTTTAAATCCAGAACATTCTAGCGGTAAAAACAAAGCTAGAGTTTTCAAGTCCCGTTTAGGAATAACTCAAGAAAATGCTGAATTATTACTATCAATGATTCAACTAGCAGCAATTGAAGGTGAAGTCGTTCAGCAAGCACAGACAGAATTTGGTCAACAGTTTAAGGTAGATTGGACTATACCAGATCGGCAAGGAATGCAACTTCGGACTATTTGGGAACTCACTTCGACTAATTCTAATCCTCGTCTTATTTCTGCATTTATTAGGTGACAATATATGAAAAATATTTTAATTTTAGATACTGTGGCTATTACCAATCCTGTTACTAAGGAAAGATTAACTTTAGTTGAACCAGAATATGAGTCTATAGAAAGCTTACCAAGTGGACAAGTTGGAACGGTAGTGGAAGTATATGAACGAAACGGAGAAAAGCAATATTTGGTGGAATTTTCTGATAATCAAGGACGGGAATATGCTATAGCTCTTTTAAAAGAAGATGAGTTACTTGTTTTACATTATGAACTTGAAGTTGCTTAATTATCGTAATTGTAACTTACAGCGCGATCGCTTTTCTGACAACCCTACCACCAATCCCCAACCCTTGATGATTGCCGATGAATCGCTTATAACTGAATTAACCGCCACCATTTACAACGCTATGAATGAACAACTCACCCAAGCTTACCTAAATCTCATTAATCAATTATTAACCTGTAATGAAGGCGATGAACCCCAAATATTACAGGAAAATCAGAGATTATTAGATCGGGGTTTGATAGAGATAATGATAGCTGTAGCGCAACAATACAGGGAAGCAGGAAGGGAAAATGAGGCGTAATCGTTGACAAGCACTTGAGACAAAATATACAATAATACTGATAACCATCATTATCAGGAGAATCATCAGATGTCAATTACGATTGAACAAGATCTCAAAGAAATTTTAGGTGAAATTAATCAGAAACTAGAAAAACTTGATAATCGTCTGAATAGTCTAGAAATTGGACAAGCTAGATTAGAGGAAAAAGTCGATGGTTTAGAAAAAGATATTGAAAGTTTAAAAGATGATGCAAAGGAAATAAAAGGCTCTCAAAAGGCACAAATTTGGACATTAATTGGAATCTTGGGAATGGCTTTACTAGGAACAATAATTCGCTATATTATTCTTCCTTTTCCTCAATCATAAATATAATCACAAAAATCATAGTACAGACAATGAACGAACAACGCACCCAAGCTTATCTAAACCTCATTAATCAGCTATTATCCTGCAATGATGGCGATGAATCCAGAATATTACAGGAAAATTAGGAGTTGATAGGGGATAGAGTGAAAGATTTATTTTATTTTTTGTAAATATCTCCGCGAGTACCAATCTGAGTAATAATATAAATTCGATTTTCTTGATCTATAAAAAATAAACAGCGATAATCTCCTATTCGTAATCTTAATTCTGGCCTTCCTTTAAGGGGCTTAATATCCGCATTTTCAGAGTTGGTTAATAAAGATTTTAATCCTTTAATAATACGCTCTTGATCAGTTTTAGACAACCGTTTTAGATAGCGTTGGGCAGGTTTTAAAATAAGAAAACGCCACTCACTCAAGGTTTTCTCCCCATAAGTCTTGTTCAAGTTCTTCTAAAGAGATTCCCTGATCTTTTCCTGTTAAATAATCTTGCCAAGCTGCGTCACTTTCGGCAATGTCTTCAGGAGGAATAATTTCGGTTTCATCCCCTTCAACAAAAATCGGTTGAAATTGCATTTGTTGAGTTGGTGTTGTCATGATGGTATTTATCCTAGTTAGTTTTCTCATTTTATCTTAACATTGAGATTCTTAAATGATTCATGATTTAGGCAAAATTCCTTTTTTTTCAATATAATCAAGAATAATCCTGTTCAACCCTCTCTCAACCCATGAACGAACAACGCACCCAAGCTTATCTAAACCTCGTTAATCAGCTATTATCCTGCAATGAAGGCGATGAACCCCGAATATTACAGGAAAATCAGGAATTGCTGGATGAGGGGTTAGTACAGGTAATGGTAGCCGTAGCGCAACAATTAGGGAATGCAGGAAGGGAAAATGAGGCGCGATGGTTGATGAATATGGCGCAACAGTTAGCGCAAGCTTTAGGGTTATTGGATAACGCTACAACAGAAAACGCTAACACCTCTCAAGACTATTTCAATTTCTTGATGGAGACATTACAAAAAATCTCTGAAAATCCTAATCCTCAATTAATATATCCCGTCTGGGCGCAAAATCTGGATAAATTGGATGATAATTTAGCGCAAATCCTAGACAGTCGGGTGAGAAAGATATTAACGCAAGCCGCGGGAGAACAATATTATATGGCTAAAGATATTTTTAATTTTAGTAATTTAATTCAACAATTTCCCCTTGGTAACATCGCCACCCACAAAGAAATTGCCATCACGGGTTATGAAATAGCCTTAACTATCTTCACTTTTGAAGCATTTCCCCAAGAATGGGCATTGACACAGTTTAGTCTCGCTATTGCTTACCGTGACAGAATCAGAGGGGAGAAAGCTGACAATTTAGAAAGAGCGATTGCCACTTACAATGAAGCTTTGAAAGTTTATACTTTTGACGCATTTCCTCAAGAATGGGCAAGGACACAAACTAATCTTGGCACAGCTTACAGTGACAGAATCAGAGGAGATAAAGCTGAGAATCTTGAACAAGCGATTTCCTGTTACACAAAAGCCTTGAAAGTGAGTACTTTTGAGGCATTTCCCCAAGATTGGGCAACGACACAGTATAATCTCGCTCTTGCTTACTATTCCAGAATCAGAGGAGAGAAAGCTGACAATTTAGAAATAGCGATCACCGCTTACGAGAAAGCCTTAAAAGTGTTAACTTTTGACGCATTTCCCCAAGAATGGGCAATGACACAGAATAATCTCGGTGAAGCTTACCGTAACAGAATCAGAGGAGATAAAGCAGAGAATTTAGAAAAAGCGATCACCGCTTACCAGGAAGCATTGAAAGTGAGGACTTTTGACGCATTTCCTCAAGAATGGGCAGATACACAGAATAATCTCGCTGCTGCTTACAGTAATAGAATCAGAAGGGAGAAAGCCGACAATTTAGAAAAGGCGATCACCGCTTACCAGGAAGCATTGAAAGTGAGGACTTTTGACGCATTTCCCGAAGATTGGGCAATGACACAGCGTAATCTCGGTGAAGCTTACCGTAACAGAATCAGAGGGGATAAAGCCTGTAATTTAGAAAGGGCGATCGCGTACTGCCAAGAAGCTTTGAAAGTTTATACTTTTGACGCTTTTCGCCAAGATTGGGCAATGACACAGAATAATCTCGCTGTTGCTTACCGTGACAGAATCAGAGGGGATAAAGCCTGTAATTTAGAAAGTGCGATCGCGTACTGCCAAGAAGCCTTGAAAGTTTATACTTTTGACGCTTTTCGCCAACAATGGGCAATGACACAGAATAATCTCGCTGTTGCTTACAGTAAGAGAATCAGAGGAGAGAAAGCTGACAATTTAGAAATAGCGATCGCGTACTGCCAAGAAGCCTTGAAAGTTTATACTTTTGACGCTTTTCGCCAACAATGGGCAATGACACAGAATAATCTCGCTATTGCTTACCGTTACAGAATCAGAGGAGAAAAAGCTGACAATTTAGAAATAGCGATCAAGTCTTATCACAATGCCTTACAAATCTATACTAAAGACAGTGATCCCCTTAATTGTTTACAAACCGCCCAAAATTTAGGCATCCTACATTATGATCAAAAACAATGGCAACAAGCAACAGAAGCCTATAATACTGCCATTGAAGCCGTCGAAAATGCTCGCTTAGAAGCATTAAACCCCCAAGATCGTCAAGAGGTTTTATCCAATGATATTGATGTTTTTCATCGTATTGTGCAGGCTCATCTCAACCTCAATCAGCCTGAGAAGGCGTTAGAATATATCGAACGCAGTAAAGGGCGTAATTTGGTGGAATTAATGACACAGAAAAACCTACAACCCCAAGGGGTTAGTCAAGAAATTATTGCCCAATTAAATGAATTAAAACAAAAAGTCGTTAATGAACAAATTCGCTTACAACATCAAAGCATTAACCAGAAGCTAATGGGTCGTGATAACTTAACTCCCTACGTTCAAGATCAGAGTTATTTGAAGGAATATCAACAAGACTTAGATAATTTTATTGCAAGAGAAATTAAAGATCTTCTCTTTAGCTTAACTCAAAAAGTTGCGCCGATCGCATTTACAGAGATTCAGGCTTTAACTGATACCGAAACTTGTCTCCTGCAATGGTACATTACAGGGGAGAAAATACTCGCTTTTGTGGTGTCTGCTGGTGGAGAGGTTAAAGTTTGGCAATCTTCCGAAGATGATATAAAGCAATTATTTGATACAATCAACAATTATCTACAGCTTTATTACTCCAAAAATGGTAAGCAAGAATGGAAAAATCAACTGTCTAACCTCTTACAGACTTTTGCTGATATTCTGCATATTAATGATATTCTTGCCCTTATTCCCGATACTTGTCAACGCTTAATTATTATCCCCCATTGGTTTCTGCATATTCTCCCTATTCACGCCTTACCTGTTGATCCCCCCCAACCCCCCTTAAAAAGGGGGGAGTCGGCAACGGGGGGATCAGAATTACAAGATTTATTCCCCAAGGGTGTACAATATGCCCCTAGTTGTCAAATCTTGCAAAAAATCTCCCAAACTTTTCACCATTCCGACTTTAATAAACTGTTCGCCATTCAAAACCCCACTAAAGACTTATTTTATACCGACTTAGAAGTTAATATTCTCTCAACTTTCTTTACTGAACCCCAAGTTATCGCTAAAGATAACGCCACTAAAAACGCTGTTCTTCCCCATCTCAAATCCTCAGATAACCACTGTTATCACTTCTCCTTTGAACTGCGCTTGAATAAATGCCGCCTTATCACCCTTTCCGCTTGCGAAACTGGCTTGATTGACTTAAACTCTATCAGCGATGAATATATCGGTTTACCCAGGGGTTTTCTGTTTGCAGGAAGTCCCAGCGTTGTCAGTAGTTTATGGACAGTTAGCGATTTATCTACCTCATTTTTGATGATGAAATTCTATGAGATTTTATTTGATGAGAATCAGCAAGTTTCTGTACCAGTTGCTTTAAAACAAGCTCAAAACTGGTTACAGAATTTAACCGTACAAGAATACCTCAATCAATTGAATAATTGTCAAAAAATTGTCAAGCCAATGCAACAAAAATTAACAGCAAAAGAATTTAATAGATTGATGGATATGATTGAAGATGAACAAATTAGAATAAAAGGGTTTGAACTTAATTATAAGCTTTTTAATAACCCTTTTTATTGGGCGGCTTTTACCGCAGCAGGTATCTAAACTAACTACAAAAATTGTCTAATCTTTTCCTGACAATATAAATGGCTAAAGTAGTTGCCACAACTCCAAGAATTGGATTACCAGAAGTAATAAATAACCCAACCAATCCACCTAATATATCAGGAGCAATATCTTGTCTAATATGATCATGACATATTAATTGACGTGCCTGGGTGATAGCTTGCTGCCAAAAACCTTCGCCCTCTGCCCTCACTGTATCAATATTTGAACGCCTTACTAATCGAATAGCAGCGTACTCCAAATCGCCATCACATCGATCAATCATGTCAAGCTCCGCAAGTGCTTGAGGATTATCCGCTAATTCAGCGCGAAACTGGGCAATTTCTTCAGCAGTAACTTGTATTGAGTCAGTCGTCATATTGGGAGCATTCCTTAATTGAAAAAACGTCTATTGCCCGGATTTGGTTGGTGATAACACCTCGCGCACCAGGGTGGGGGTGACTCGATCGCTAATGGTGACTTGGCCGATCGCCGTTGGTAAAATAAATCTAACCTTGCCATCTTTCACCTTTTTATCGGCAGTAAGCATCTCGATCATCTGGTCGGGGTTTAAGGGCGGAATTTGTGTTTCTAAGCCAGCTTTGGCAATTAACGCCGTTTGTCGTTGATTTTCCGCTTCCGTCCACATTCCCAGTTTAACAGCGATCGCTCCTGCTGCCACCATCCCCATGGCCACCGCTTCCCCGTGGTTAATCTTAGTATATCCGGTTAAACTTTCAATGCCGTGGGCGATCGTGTGACCATAGTTTAAGATCGCCCGCAAACCCGCTTCTTTTTCGTCTTTACATACCACATCTGCTTTCGCTTGGCAAGACTTTGTAATAATTGTTTGCAATAGCTGGCCATCGATCTGAGAAAAACTAGCTAAATTGTCCGAGTCTTCTAACTGTTTAAATAACTCGGCATCCCAAATTACACCGTATTTAATCACTTCTGCCATTCCAGCCCGAAATTCTCGCACCGGTAGGCTTTTAAGCACTTCAGGATCGATCAGAACTAATTTCGGTTGATAAAACGCCCCGATCAGATTTTTGCCTTGGGGATGATTAACGCCGGTTTTGCCTCCGATGGAAGCATCCACCATCGCTAAGAGGGTGGTGGGAACCTGGACAAAATTAACACCCCGTAACCATGTCGCTGCCGCAAATCCCGTCATATCCCCGATCACACCACCACCGAGGGCAACCATAGTCGAGGAACGTTCCAACCGGTGAGCGAGGGCGCTATCATAAACTTGAGCGATCAAATCGAGGGTTTTATAATTTTCGCCGGCGGGGATCAGATGAGTAGAAACGACAAATCCCGCTTCTTCTAGGGAATTAACGGCTGTATGTCCGTAATAGTCAAAAATTTCGGGATTAGAAACCAATAAAACCTTTTTACCTAAGTTTAACCGGCTCATTTCTGCACCGAGATTGGCTAAACTGCCCTTCTCGATCAGAATATTATAGGAGCGATCGGGTAAATTAACGGGAATACAAATAGCCATAGGGTGTGGGGTGATGTTTCAGTGATCAGTGATCAGTAAACAGTAAACAGTAATCAGTAAACAGTAAAAAAGCAGCTCCGAGCTTGTCCCTTAATACTATTCACTGAAAACTCGCACCTGATAACTGATAACTGATAACTGAGTCGGTTATTGACGCAGCTTAGTCAACTCTAAGAGCAGACGACAGGATAAAAAACAGATAAAGCTCTCTCCCAGAAAGAGACTTAATTGCCAAGCGTCAGCGATCAAGTCTGTGGATAATTGTAGGGGAACTAGGCCGCGGACTAGGGCAAAAGCTGCCACTGTACCATCTTTGAGATGGGGATTATCATCGTTGCGGACGACATAACGATAGGTGACACCAAAGAGAAACCCGCTAATTATCGCCCCTGATATCTTGACAAAAGTGCCAATTACTGTGATCGATTCCCCTAAAAATAGTCGATCAACAGTTAAAAATAGCAGATAGGGAACCAGGAAAGCCAGCGCCGAGATACTCCCCACCTGTAGGGATTCGATTCTTTCCTTGAGCGTAATTTGCACGATCGCCTCTCTAAAACGGAGTCACTGATGAAGTATTATAAGTTGAGTAGTTATCTTGCAAGTAATTCGTTTAACAAAGGCAATTATGGATATTTTGACACTTGGTTGGGTTAGCATTCTCGCCCTGTTCACTTGGTCGATCGCCATGGTGGTTTGGGGTCGTAACGGTTTCTAGGTAATCTATAGATACCATGGAAACGTCTCTGATTCTCAACACTCTCTTTCTTGTCGCCTTAATTCTCCTCGTTATCGTTAGTGGTGGCATTCTCTACCTGACGACTACAGAATGGCGCGATCGCCGTCGTCAAGATGGCGATAAAAAATTAGGAAAATAATCCTGAACAGGTGTACCTAATTGCGCCTGTTTTTCCTTTACTATGATTAAAATACTGCACTTATCGGATATTCACATGGGGAGCGGTTTTTCCCATGGACGTTTAAATCCAAAAACGGGATTAAACACGCGTTTAGAGGATTTTATGGGCAGTTTAAGCCTCTGTATCGATCGGGCTATTGCCACACCTGTGCATCTAGTGCTTTTTGGGGGAGATGCTTTTCCCGATGCCACTCCTCCTCCTTTTGTTCACGAAGCTTTTGCCAGTCAATTCCGTCGTCTTGCCGATGCTAATATCCCGACAGTGCTATTAGTGGGTAATCACGATCAACATTCTCAGGGTAATGGCGGTGTCAGTCTCTCCATCTATCGTACCCTAGCGGTGCCGGGGTTTATTGTTGGCGATCGCCTGACCACCCATCGCATCACCACCCGCAACGGCGATATCCAAGTAATTACTTTACCTTGGTTAACCCGCGCCACTCTCTTAACCCGTCCCGAAACCGAGGGTTTATCCTTGAGTGGGGTAAATGAATTATTAATTAACCGTTTGGAACCGGTTTTAGAAGGAGAAATTCGCCAATTAGATACAAGTGTACCAACAGTTTTATTAGCCCATTTAATGGCCGATCGAGCTAGTTTAGGAGCAGAAAGATTTTTAGCGGTTGGTAAAGGGTTTACTGTGCCTTTATCGTTGCTAAATCGTCCACAATTCGAGTATGTTGCCCTAGGTCATGTTCACAAACACCAAAATCTTAATCCTAGCAATGATCCGCCTATTGTCTATCCGGGCAGCATCGATCGAGTGGATTTTAGCGAGGAAAAAGAGGATAAGGGCTATGTTTTAATAGAAGTGGCTAAAGGAGAGGTTAAATGGGAGTTTTGTCCTTTACCTGTGCGTCCTTTCCGTTCCATCGAAGTGGATGTTTCTGAGGCAGAAAACCCCCAAAAAGAATTGCTGAAAGCTCTCAAAAAATACGATATTCAGGAAGCAGTTATCCGCTTAGTTTATAAAATTCGCAGTGAGCAATTAGAACTAATTAACACCAATCAGCTTGATGAGGCGTTAAAACCTGCCCATAGCTATAGTATTCGGGCTGAGTTAATTAGTCAATTAACCCGTCCCCGTTTACCGGAATTAGGGGTGGGTAATCAATTAGATCCGATGGAAGCGTTAAAAGCTTATATCGATAATAAGAAAGATTTGCGCGATATTGTTGATGATATGTTAGAGGCAGCCCAGCTTTTATTAAATCAACAGCCAGAAATTTGGCTAGAGGAAGAAACCTCGATTTAGCTATCAGTTATCAGTTATCAGTTATCAGTTTACTGCTTACTGAAGCATCTTCCCTATCCCTCTTTGAACTAACAATGAGTTTATGTCTTAATCCCGATTGTCTATATAACAATGATCCTACGGATAAATTCTGTCAAAAATGTCGCTTCCAATTATTACTAAAAGATCGTTATCGTGCTATAAAATTAATTGGTCAAGGAGGTTTCGGTAAAACTTTTCAAGCAATTGATGAGGATAAACCTTCTCAACCCTATTGTGTGATTAAACAATTTTTTCCTAGCGCTCAAGGTAGTAATGCTCTCAAGAAAGCTGCGGAATTATTTAGAGAAGAAGCGATTAGTTTAGATAATCTCGGTCAACACCCACAAATTCCCTCTCTCTATGCCTATTTTACCAGCAATGATGGGCGACAATATCTTGTTCAAGAATATATTGAAGGACAAAATCTAGAACAAGAATTACAAAGCGAGGGAGTTTTCAATGAAGAAAAGATCAAACATCTTTTATTAGAAATTTTGCCAATTCTTGATTTTATCCATGCTAAAAGAGTCATTCATCGAGATATTAAACCAGCTAATATAATTAGGAGGCGCAGCGATAATAAAATAATTTTAGTTGATTTCGGTGCCTCTAAATTTATCACTATTGCTAATCTTTTCCTGACAGGAACAGTGATCGGTTCGCCAGGATATATCGCTCCAGAACAAGGCAATGGTAAAGCGATTAATAGCAGTGATTTATATAGTTTGGGAGTCACTTGCATCTATTTATTAACGGGAATATCTCCCTTTGAATTATTCGATGTGAGTGAACATGAATGGGTATGGAGACAGCACCTGATTAATAATCCTGTTAGTGTTGAATTAGGTAAAATTCTAGATAAATTAATTGAATTTGGCACTAAAAAACGTTATCAATCAGCCGGGGAAGTCCTGGAAGAGTTAGCGGTAAAATTAGCCGTGGTGATTCCGCCAAAACCCCGATTACAGGCCACAATTCAAGAAACGGTTTTATCAGTTTTTTCCCCGACAACAAGCAAAGAAATTAACCTCAAAAGTGCCAAGACAATTGATTATACCAATCTGCGGGATTTATTAGCGCAAGAAAAATGGCAAGAGGCAGATCAAGAAACGGCTAATCTATTCTTAAAAGTTGCTGATCGAACTAGAGAAAAATATCTTAAGATAGAAGATATAGATAACTTTCCCTGTGAAGATTTAGCGACTATCAATCAACTCTGGTTACAATATAGTCAGGGAACATTTGGTCTATCTGTTCAGAAAAGAATCTATGAAAGTTTGGGAGGAAGCGGCAATTATGATCAACAAAAATGGAACGATTTTGGGTCAAAAGTCGGTTGGCGAGTTAATAACAAGTGGTTATACTACGATCAAATTACTTTCTCTCTCAAAGCACCCCCTGGACATCTCCCCACCCTTGGGTGGGGTGTGGGGGGTGGGATAATTCTTTTTTCTCGTCTGGAAACCTGCACCATTGACGTAGTTTCTAGCAGGGGATAAATTGACCTAAAAACTTTTCTGGAGAATTAAACAGTTTCTCCCTTCGCCAGTGCGGATATATTGTAAAGTATCAGTAAGAGAACGCATCAAAAGTAATCCTCGATCGCTTTCCATTTCCAAAGGTGCGACGGGCTCTTGTTGTGGAGAATCAAGTTTTGCTTGCAGATCAAAAGGTTGACCGTGATCCCATATTCTTATTTCTAGAGAATGAGACGAAAAAGTTAATTCTAGATCGATGGGTGTAGTTGGGGGTAAATTTTTGTGAGCGTAACGGACAGTATTAGTAAATCCTTCCGCTAAAGCCACCTTACACTGCCAAAGCAACGACTCAGGTAAAAAAGGGCGACCGTGGGATTCAAACCATTGCAGGACTGGGACTAGAGCTGCCAATTCCGTCTGGACTTGTAGATGGAATTGAAGGGGGAAAGAAGGGGAAATTAAGACTTCAGAAGGCACCACTGTTTTTTTGAAAGAGAATCAAAATTGTTTTAAAAATTAGTCGTAGATCGTAGCTTAAACTCCAATTTTCTTGATAGCGCAAATCTAGTTGAATTACCTCTTCAAAATTACGCACCTGAGAGCGACCATTCACCTGCCATTCTCCCGTCATACCGGGTTTTACATCTAAACGTTGCCATTGGGGAACATCGTAGCGTTCCACCTCATCGGGGGTGGGAGGACGAGTGCCAACAAGACTCATTTCACCAATGATTACATTCCAAAACTGGGGGAATTCGTCTAAACTGGTGCGACGTAAAAATTTTCCTACCCGGGTAATCCGGGGATCATTTTTATTCTTAAAAAAAGCTCCCTGCGCTTGATTGGGGATTTTATCCCTGAGTGCTTCTGCATCCACACACATGGAACGAAACTTAAGAATCTTAAATTGCTTTCCCAACCAACCGCAGCGGGTTTGACTGAAAAAAATCGGACCTGGACTATCTAACTTAATAGCGATAGCAATGGGGACAAAAATAACCCCCGTGATTAATAAACCCACGATCCCACCAACAAGATCAAGACCGCGCTTTAACCAACTACGAATCGAGGGATGGGTTTCCAGTAGATGGTTTTCAGTGGCAGTAAAGCCATTTTCTTGGGGTGCTAGGGGGGGGGTTTGGAAAGTGAATAATTGATCTAGTCCCGTAATCGATAAAACCCCCATCACTGGGGGACGGACGTTAGCCAGCACTAACTCGATATTTTCTGCCCTGGCCGCTTTGAGATTATGCACCAAAGCACCCACACCACTACTATCCATAAATTGAGTGGCATTGAGATCGAGAATGACTTTTTTGGGAGTGGGTGTTTGGGCGATGAGATGGTGAAAGATCTCCTTGAACTGTAATGCTTCTAAGACAGTCAAGCGATCGGGCATCCGCAAAACCGGATACTCCATCGGAATGATCAGAAAACGTGTTTCAGGGATTTGGGAAGTCATCGACACAAAGACGTGGTTTGATAGATGAACAAGGCCTGATGACCTACCTAATGTTTACTACACTTTTCCCCAAATACCAATGGGTAATATCACAGATTACCTATAATTATCGGCTAACGAATCTCACCCAAGGGCGGGCGGCCTTGGGTTTGGGCTTTCGCTTTCGCCGCACTCTTCCTTAGGGCATCTAAACGGGTCTCATAACGCTTACGCAGACGACGGTTAGGTGTTTGTTCAATTAGGGTTTTAAAGGCACTGCCTAGGCTCTTGTAGGCGTTGGGAAGAGAATAACCGAAACGAGTGGCCAAGGCGATCGCTTTTTCATCGGCTTCGATCGCTTCTTTGAGAATTTTATCGCCATTATTTTTGCGCCAGAGACGATAACCGGAAATCCCACATAATCCCATGGCCAAGAGCAATAATAACCCGTCCTGTACCCATAATTCCCCCACTGCACCACCTAAACCAATAGCGAGGGCGGCCATTTCCCAGCCTTCCCGGGGAATACTATCATTTTGAATCCGGGCTACTTCATGCCAAAAGAGCAAATTACGCTGATCAATGGCTAAATTTTCCCATTTTGCCAAATCTATCTGAATTTCTACCTCATCTCTGCCAATTTCTTCACAACGGATCAGGGGGGGGTTAATCTCTGTGGAACCTTCTACCGTTACCCAGCTTTGTAATTCTGGGGGTAGCAGGGTTTTTAGGCGCCGAAGTTCGCTCATTTCGGCTCGTGCAGAGGAGGCCGCATAAGATGTCATAGATTTTTTACCTATTCTCTACCAATGACGATGATTTCTATTTTCGATCATAGCGGTCTTTTTTCTGATCTTGGCAGCTTTTAGCCCTAGGGAGTATTTTCAGTGATCAGTCATCAGTGAGGGAAGTGGGCAGTGGGGAGAAGCAATCCATAACTGGGTTTTTAAAGTTCGATGGGGAGTCAATCATACTAAGTAGGTGGGTGTTAAAAATTGTCAGATTCCCCCTTAATAAGGGGGGATTAAGGGGGGATCAAAGACAAAATCTATCTTCTATTTACTTATTAAATAGACCGTAACTTGTGCTGACTAATGCTCAAATATATCTTTATATTGCTGTAAATCTAAAGCGGTGAAGATGGGGATACAACTAAAGCATTTTTGGGTTAATTCCCATCTTTCTTCTCTTTGCAGCATCACAATTAGTTTATCTCGCACTGACAGTAAATAGCGCACATCGTTGGCGGCATAACTCAGTTGTTTTGGAGTAAGATTAACGGCATTTCCCCAATCAGAACTTTGAGCGGTTTTGTCTAATTCTATGCCTTCTAATTCCTGCACGAGACTTTTTAAACCGTGACTGCTAGTATAAGTCCGAGCCAGTTTACTGGCGATTTTAGTGCAGAAAATCGGTTGCGTCGCAATGCCAAAAGTTTGGGACAATTGAGCCACATCAAAACGGGCAAAATGAAAGACTTTTTCTATCCGCTCATCTTCCATGACCTTTTTGAGATTAGGAGCCTCTGTTTGCCCCCTAAAAATGCGAATAGCAGTGACAAAACCACTGGGATCACAGAGTTGAATTAAACACAGTCGATCGCGCCCTGGGATTAATCCCATAGTTTCTGTATCTACAGCGATCAAATTAACCCCTAAATAACGGGATAATAGGTCATCGCTTAAATCTTGATCGCACACTTGAAAATTGTCTAAGTTCATATAGTTAGGAGTTAGGAGAGCTTTTTTCACTGATAACTGATGTTAAAAACTGATAATTAAATTTAAATATCCTTGGGGTGATTTTGTCAACGCTTTTTAACAAAAAGTTGTGTAAAATAATATTCACCAGCATTATTTTTAGCGATACCGATACCGGTAAGATTATAATCACCAACCATATTTTTTTGATGACCAGGACTATTAATCCAACCCTTGACGGCAACAGCAACGGGGTCAGGATATCCCTTCATAAAAGCCAAATTTTCGCCCATTTTTTCTAAAGGAATCTTCCTTTGTACTGCCTTGACTCTTCCCTCAAAACCATCATGACTAAAAGGGACCTGTTTATTGGCCATTTTTTGACTAAATAAGCGAGCTTCATGACTAATGCCAGCATCGAGACGTAGGGGCGGTAAATTTTGAGAAATTCGGTAGCGATTAACTTGATAATTAGTGTTTTCTTCGAGGGTAATAAAAAAAGATTTATTCCCGATAGAATCGTAGCTAAGGGGATTAGTAGAAACGGGAGCGGATTGACGTTTTAAAAATATTTGAGTAAAGTACAATTTTCCTTGATTATCCGTCGCTACCCCAATCCCAGTACTATCAAAATCTCCCTCCATATTTTCCCGATGACCTTGACTTTTAATCCAACCATCCACCGCAGTCATTACTGGGTCATCATAACCTTGATTAACTGCCAGATTTTCTCCCACCGCTTCATAGGGAACTGAAACGCCAATAGTTTGCACTCTTTTGTCAAAATCTTGATGACTAAAAGGAACTAAACCCGCGGCCATACGTTGGCTATGTAATCTTGCTTGTTGCGAAATTGTCCGATTTAACAGTAGGGGAGATAAATTGCGAGATTGACGATAGCGATTGACCTGTTGATAGATTTTATTCTCTAAAACAAGTAAAGTTGCCGCATCTAAAGGAGAGGGGGAGAAAGATGGTACGAGTTCCGTAAAAGAGCTATAGTTTAAGGCACTACAGGCCATTAAACTTGTCGATACAAGCATCAAAATTCCTAACTGATAACGTTTCTTAAAAGAACTTTTCATATTAAGCTAGTCTGGAACGGGAAGTAGGTCAAAACGAATATCAAATTTAGATGCACAATAGCTGTCCCTCTGATAACTGTTAACTGATAACTGCTCACTGTTAACCATTCATCGATAAATATTTAGCCACCGATTGCACATCTTTATCACCCCGTCCAGAGAAATTAATAACAATGCGAGGACTACCAGTTACTTGTGGGCAAAGAGTTTCTAAATAGGCTAAAGCGTGGGCGGTTTCTAGGGCCGGAATAATCCCTTCTAAACGGGAAACTCGTTGAAAAGCTTCTAGTGCTTCCTTGTCGGTGACACTGTAATATTCAGCGCGACCACTATCTTTTAAAAAGCTATGTTCTGGCCCGACTCCGGGATAGTCTAAACCGGCACTAATGGAGTGGGCCTCGATAACTTGACCTTCGTTATCTTGTAATAAATAACTCATGGCCCCATGTAAAACCCCCGGTTGACCTTGGGTAAGGGTGGCGGCGTGTTTTCCAGAGGAGATACTTTCCCCGGCGGCCTCAACACCAATTAAACGCACGGAAGTTTCTTTAACAAACTCATGAAATAAACCCATAGCATTAGAACCACCTCCCACACAAGCGAGGAGAATATCCGGTGAACCGCCCCATTTTTCCAGACTTTGCTGACGGGTTTCTTGACCGATAACCGCGTGAAAATCGCGCACCATCATCGGATAGGGATGGGGACCGGCCACAGAACCAAGGATGTAGTGAGTGGTTTCCACATTCGTTACCCAGTCGCGAATCGCTTCCGAGGTGGCATCTTTTAGGGTTCCCGTCCCCGCGGCCACGGGTTGTACCGTCGCCCCAAGCAGTCTCATGCGGAAAACATTGAGTTCCTGGCGTTCCATGTCGTGAATTCCCATATAAATTACGCATTCTAGACCAAAACGAGCGCAAACCGTAGCGGTGGCCACGCCGTGCTGTCCTGCCCCAGTTTCGGCGATAATTCGCTTTTTACCCATACGTTTGGCTAATAAAACCTGACCGAGGGCGTTATTAATCTTGTGGGCCCCGGTATGGTTTAAATCTTCCCGTTTTAGGTAAATTTGCGCCCCAGTACCGTCAGCTTTGGCATAATAGGTGGTGAGACGTTCGGCAAAATATAAGGGACTGGGTCTGCCGACATAATCCTTGAGCAGTTGATTTAATTCTTCTTGAAAATCGGGGTCATCTTTATACTGATTGTAGGCCGTTTCTAGTTCACTTAAGGCTGGCATCAGGGTTTCTGGGACGTATTTGCCCCCGTAGCGTCCAAAACGCCCAAAAGCATCGGGGTACTGGCTTGCTGTGCTGGCTGAGGCGGCATAAATCGGCGTGATAGTCATGTAAATCTTAGATGAGAGACTATGTCCATTATAAATCTAAGGGTTTAGTCTCTGGGTTAACCTGAGTTTCAGGGCAATCATCTCCTAACCTACCTAATAATCAAAGGGTGAGCATTGCCCACCCTGTTACTGATTTTACAGCCAAATACTCACATCAACTTTTAACACCTGTCCTAATAGTAATAACCACTTTAATTGAGTCGTCGGCCAGGGACAGGAAACATCTATTGAATTAGACCGCAAAGAATTAGGAACTAGACGATCATGGAAATAATAATAGTATAATTCCTGAGAGCGATCAAGGGATAATCCTAGCTTTAATTGTTGGCTAACTTCAATTAAACGGGTGATTAAGCGAGTATCCTCCTCCGCTGTTAGAGGATCACCATCGTGTAATAATTTCCCAAGGGATTGCCAGAGCAAACTTTCTAAGATTTGACGCGCTTCGGGAATATTCAATTGACAGTGTAAATGATTGGCTTCCTTAGCAATAGCAAATAATTGATCGAGATTATTTTCCGTCGCTTGCCGCTGCTCAAAATCTTTTTCTAGGGCATTAATCACCTGTAAACAACGGTGAGAAATGGCAATATCGGCCGCTACCTGTAACTCTTGCGGTACGGACAGCTCATCCCGTTGGAAAGCCGCTAAAATGCCGTAATTATCCCGATAAACTTGGGTGTATAATTGATCGAGACGTTTTTTAGTTTCGGCTGTCACCTTCTGCATGATTCGGTGTCTTTCGTCGGCAAAAAGATGGGGTAAAGCAAAAAAGTTTTCTCCCAATCCGCGCCCCATTTCTACGATCATAGTCGAGACACTGGCCTGTTGTAAAGATTCAAAGAGATGATCCTTAAGATTGGTATAGATTAACCGACTGTTAAACGGTTGAATGCAGCAGTAAAAATCCCAACCTCCTAAATGTAGAACAGCAAAGACAAAATGTTCACTTTCTTGGGTAATTTCCGAGGTTAATTCCACCTGTCCCACTGCTAAAGTTAAAGACCCGATCGCTTGTTTTTGATAATCTAATTGACGGGTATTGTAACAATAAATCCGATGATGACTAGGATAATTGGTAAATAGGGAACTAATGGCGTAATGGGCCGCCACCCGTTCCAAATCCACCCGCGCAGAAGTGACCAATTGTCGATAGACATCGGCCCCATCTTGATATAATTTAACGTTACTGGGAGCGAAGGCTAGACGACCGAGGAAATTCATTTCTAATTGAATTCCAGCCACTTCTCCGGCTAATTCCAGAGCCCGGCCAGCATACCTCAAAATTTGCGTACCTTCAGGTCGAGAAATTTCCTCAAAAAACCAGCCACAACTGGTAAACATCAATAAAGCTTGTCTTTGCATTTCTAATAAACGCAAAGCATCGATTTTCTCGCTTTTACTCAGGTTACGACTTTGATGCACAGCCAGGAAATGTTCGATCGCGTCTAGGGATCGATCTAAAATAACTGCAATGTAGTCATCCCTTGTCTGCCAAGGATCGCGGAAAAATTCCTGTCCCTGAATCTCATAGACCTTAATCAACTCATCTCTGAGCCAATTTAGGGACTCCCGCAGGGGTTTACGCCATTTTTGCTGGTAATTTCCTCCTCCCCCGCAACCACAGTCATCCTGCCAACGATTTACGCCATGGACGCAACTCCACGCGGTCACGGGTTTTAATTCCACTTCCCAAGTGGGGGGGCAAATACTGAGATAATGGGCGAAATTGGTGACTGTCCAGCCGTTTTTAGGAAAAGATTCCGTAAAAGCATAGCTAAGACACTTCTCTGTCCCCTGTTTGTGGTGGCCGAAGGTTTCCCCATCGGTAGCGACGCTGATTAACTGGGAGGGACGATGATCCCCTTTAATTGCTTGTCCCAGACGACCGAGGAGAAAATCACTGCTGGCTAGGACATCATTAAAGCCCATATCGCGAGAAATTGGACCATCGTAGAAGAAAATATCCAGATAACGGCCATCGGGGATGTAACAGCGATAGGGACGGGTGGGATCAATTTGACCTCCGGCCACCGCGTGCCATTGGGGATGGGGATCATGGTCGCTAGGGAAAGGACGACAGCGCAAGGCCTGGGAAGGGGCTAAAATGGTGAATTTAATCCCCTCATCGATTAAAGCTGTCACTGTGGCTAAATCAATGGCTGTTTCTGCTAACCACATTCCTTCGGGATCGCGACCGAAACGGTGCTGAAAATCGGCTTTTCCCCAGCGAATTTGGGTGTATTTGTCCTGTTTGTTGGCTAGGGGCAGAATGATATGATTATAGACCTGGGCGATGGCGTTACCATGACCGTTTAAGCGTTGACAACTTTTTTGATCCGCTGTCAGGATGCGTTGGTAAACTTCGGGATCATGGGATTGCATCCATGACATGAGGGTGGCCCCGATGTTAAAGCTGAGATATTCGTAGTTATTGACTATTTTGATCACTTCCCCCCGGTCATTGTAAATACGCGCAAAAGCATTGGCACGATAACACTCGTGATGGATGCGTTCATTCCAATTGTGGAAGGGATGGGCGCTCGGCTGCCGTTCAATTCTGTCTAGATAGGGATTTTCTCGCGGTGGTTGGTAAAAATGTCCGTGAACCGTGATATAAACTCCGTGAGCGGTTTTCAGGGGATCAACCCCCGTGTCAGTATAGGAATAAAAGATTGTAGAAGGATTTTCAACAAGATAAGTCATAGAAATGCCTAGAAAATCGGTTTTTTGAGGGAAAATAGCTGTAGAATGTAGCGACCTGATGTTTTAAAAAACTGAAAACCTGTCCGTTTTTTACGGCCTTGGGGTCACAATATCACATTTTATTTTCCTAGCAAAGCTAGGGTTAACAATTCGCAACTTCTCTATACACAGCACAAAGTAATACTAAATCTTGTTACAACAAAATATAGCTTTTCCTGGTAAGCTGTTGACTATCTAGGGCTGACTGACCATCCTTTGCCATCAGAGTTCTACCCTAAGAGAGATGCGATCGCTCTTACCCCTGCCCCAAAAGCGATCGCCATGCCCAAAAAATTGCTCCTCCCAAAAACGATCGCCCCTCCTTATCTCCAAAAAGTGATCGCCCTCTGCGTTCCTATCCCAAGCAATGGCAATTTTAAAGTTTAATCAACAAGATGACAGCGATTACATTGAGCCAATAATAATAATAATAATAATAATAATAATAATAATAATAATAATAATAATAATAATAATAATAATAATAATAATAATAATAATAATAATAATAATAATAATAATAATAATAATTTCTGTTTCTGTAATTTTATAAACTAAGCGATGTTCATCATTAATACGTCTTGACCAATAACCCTTGAGTCGATGTTTTAAGGGTTCATGTTTACCGATTCCAGAGAAGGGATGGCGCAGTATGTCGTCAATTAAATCAACGATTTTTTTATAGAGTTTTTTGTCTTCTATCGCCCATTCCATTCATTGAATTGTTTAAAAGCTTTTGGATCAAATACTATATTTTTTATGCCATTCTTTTACAGTAATTGTCACTAAGTTTTCTTTCTTTTCTATTCTGTTAATAGCTTCGGATAATTCACGCTGATTGGCTTCTGTTGAAAGAAGATATTCGGTTGTATCGGGTTCAGAATCAGATACTAAAATAATAATATCCACATCCGTTCCTTCTTCTAGTTCCGCAGAATAAATCTCTATTTTTCCTTCTCTGCCAACAATTCCTTTCTGTTTAATCGCTCTAATCATGATTTTTTCTCTTAAGATGTCAAACAATTATGGCTATTATATCAAAATCAGCATGAGTTAGAACTGATGACAAGAAAAGCGATCGCCTCCTCTATAAAGCGATCACCTTTGATTATCAATGTTTGTGACGAGTTACGCTGTGTTAACCCATCCTACGCCATCAGCGATCGCACTAATATTGGTATTGAATAAAATGTAGGTTGGATTGAATGAAGTGAAACCCAAAAAATTAAGGCAAGAAATAGGAAGAGATAATGTAAGGCAAGAAGTAGAAAGAGGTAGGTTGGGTTAAACAAAGTGAAACCCAACAAATTAAGTAAGAGATAGGAAAAGGTAGTGTTGGGTTTCGTTGCCTCAATCCAACCTACAAGATCGGCGATCGCACTATCAGCCAATAGCGATCGCCTTTATCGAGAAGAAATAGCTACCTGCACATTCGGAGAAAAATTCTCGATTTTTCGAGAAGCATTAAGAATTTCAATCCCGATTAGATTACCTGCTTGATCATAGTCAAGAATAACCCCCGGACTGATTGCCTCACTTTCTTCTACGGGTGCGTCATGCCAGGTAATTGTTAAAACGTCAACTTCAGCATTATATTTAGCTTTCATTTGATAGCTGTCTATATTTTCTAAGTTTACTGGTAACATATAGTCTAACAATTTTTTGAGGCTCAACTAAGTCATTAATGTAAATTCTCAGAAGATAAGTTTTATTGTTAATGGCGACCAACGTACCTTGATAAACTTTGAGTCCATCTTCTTCTAAAATTTGCTCAGGATTATTGAGGATGTACTGCAATATTTTTAAAGAGATTTGGCGTTGAATAATTTTTTCTTTAGCATGGTGACTTAAAATAAAGCTCACGAGAATTTCGGAGTATTTTTTTGTAAGGGATTAGTAAAAATTATAAAGCAAATAATCTTACTGTAGGTCGGTTTGAACGAAGTGAAACTCAATAAATTAAGTAAGAGATAGGAAAAGGTATTGTTGGGTTTCGTCACCTCAACCCAACCTACAATCTCGCTCTTTCAAAGGCCAAAATAGTCACATTTAAAGGATTTTGCCTTAAGTTTTTTCATAGGAAGCAATAAAATCATCTCGTGAGATACCCGCTTGAGTGCAAATACTTCTTAATGTAGAGCTTTTAATTTGCTTGTGATTTGGTAGTGTTAAAGGTGTTGTTGTTCCATCCGAATTTTTTCTAATCATAGAAATATGCTCTTTTTCTCTAACAATTGAAAAACCAAATTTTTCAAGAACTTTAATCACTTTGGCTTTGCTGGCATCAACGGGAAATTTTGCCATTAGACCATTGCCTCTACAACAAAGGCTTCTAAGACAGATGATTCAGCTTCGAGAACTGATTCCCCAAAGGTTTCAACATGAAAAGCGATCGCCGATCGCACGTCATTAAGAGCATCTTCATAGGTATCACCTTCACCGACTACTACGCCTTGAATTCCCAATGGATAGGCGATATAGCCATCAGGATGTTTTTCAACAATGATTTTAATGGATTTCATAAATTGTTGATAGTGTATAGGGATGTCTTGATCCTATCTCATTTCTATAGGACTTTGATAATGACACGGGCGATCACCATTCCCGAAAGATTGACTCTTCCAAAATGATCGCACTTTCAAAATCCACAATGATCGCATTTCAAAAGTGAAAGTAATCGCACTAATAACAATCAAAGAGATCGCAGTTTGGTAGGTTGGGTTGAGGCACGAAACCCAACGCCAGTCGAGGAAACACCAGTCCAATAAATGTTATTCTAATTTTATGCAATATCGTAGGACAAAAACACCAGGAGCAACTGATTTTTTTACGGTGGTGACATACAATCGCCATAAAATTTTGTGTGAATCTGAAAATGTGAATTTATTAAGAAATGCTTTTCGATATGTCATGCGACAACATCATTTTAAGATTGATGCTATTGTCATTTTACCAGATACCATTCATTCTCTTTGGACATTGCCTGAAACAGATGCAGATTTTTCAACTCGTTGGCGATTAATTAAAAGTTATTTTAGCCGTCAATGTCATCCTCAATATCAGGGTAAAATTTCAACATCTCGACAACATAAAAAAGAAAAGGCTATTTGACAACGTCGATTTTGGGAGCATCAAGTTCGAGATGGTCGCCAAGGGCGCGCCTACGGCGATCGAGATTTTGTTAATCATATCGAATACATCGATTATAATCCCGTGGATCATGGATTAGTAAATGCTCCGAAAGATTGGCAATATTCCAGTTTTCATCGTTATGTTGAAGAAGGAATTTATGATCAGATGTGGGCGGCTTCAGAAAGGCTGATCTTTGATAGTAATATTGGTATGGAATAAAATGTAGGTTGGGTTAAACAAAGTGAAACCCAACAAGTTAAGGTAAGAAATAAAGGCAATGTTGGGTTTCGTCATCTCAACCTACAAGATCGACGATTACACTACAAGATAGGCATTTGTGTTGATATACGGCAAAACTCATTTAATTCTTTTTGAGAGAGGGGGAGACAGTCCGAATCTGCTTCGGCGGCTTTATTAATGTCCTCCTCCGTCATTGCTTCAACTTTTTCCCAATCTGTCTTGCCATGACTAACATTTTTGGGATCAAGTTTAACTCTGGTAATATTGTCGTCGTTCATTTTTATTGGCTCTCCTTGCTGAAATAATACGATATCTGCCGTTTCTTTTGGTATAGACAACAAATAAAACTACTTGATTAACTATACCGATTACTTGGATTCTAGGTTCATTATAATCACGTTTATCTTCTCTTTCCAGACGGTTGGGGTCTAGAAAAATATTTTTTGCATCTTCAAAATCAATCTTATGCTTGATCAAGTTTGAAGCAGCTTTATTATTGTCCCATTCTATCTCCATTTTATCGAGATTTTATATCTAGTTAATAATATTTTGGATTATACATGATCGCGTTTTTAAATCTTAATCAACCTTTCAAAAGCCAAAACGATCGCACTTAAAGTTTAATCAACAAGATGACGGCGATCGCACGGTAGCACGGTAGGATGTGTTAGCGTAACGTAACGCATAATAATTAAAAATTCATCATGATTAAAAGAAAAAAGGCGCGTTAAGTAACGCACCCTACGAGATCGGCGATCGCTACACAGAGGCGATCGCACTTTCACAAGCCAGAACAATCGCAATTTCAAAAGCTACAGAGATCGGGGTTTTAAAGTTTAATTTTTGAAATCAATTACTCTATTTCCCAGTCTTCCAATTGTAGTTGTGGAATGCGTGAAAACTCTTTAGTATTATGTGTAACTAAGATCAAATTATTCTCTAAAGCAATAGCAGCAATTTGTAAATCGTAAGCCCCAATAGTTGTTCCGTTAGCAGCAAGTTGGGCGCGAATTCCTCCGAAAATTATAGCAAACTGGTCATTAAATGACAAAGACACAAATTGACTCAAAAATCCTCGCTGTAACGTCAGATTACGCTCTGGGTTGGCACTACGAATTGATCCATAAAACAATTCACCTTTTACAACTGAACAAACAGCTGTTTCTGAAAGTCGGATATTATCCAGCTTTTGTTTTAAATGAAAGTTTTTGCCCTTGAGATAAATAATACAGGCATTAGTGTCTAGTAGATAAATCATCAAAATGGCTCTCTTTCTGCTTATTCTGGCTGTGGATGTCTGATAAATGTTTCATCTTGGATACAACCATAAAAATCACTCAATTTTGTTGTTGTTTTTGTTGGTGATGCTGATTCATAAACAAGAATAATATCTAATTCCGTTCCTTCTGTTGTTTCGGGCAATTGAATTTGTAAAAGTCCATTTTTACAAATTAGCGATCGCACTCTCATACTTTGCATAACTATTTACCTCTGATAAGATGTTTTCATACTAAAGCAAAATCAGATAATTACGGTGAATAACAATCAATTTGGCGATCGCACTTCACCTCCTAAACAGAGATCGCCCCTCATCATCACAAAAAACGATCACCGTTTCCCAAAAATTGACTTTCCCAAAATGATCGCACTTCACATCCTAAACAGAGATCGCCCTTCTAAATCTCATCAAAAAACGATCACCATTTCCCAAAAATTGACTCTCCCAAAATGATCGCACTTTGAATAGCCAAAGCGATCGCATTAATAAACATCCCAAAAATCAGATAATTACAGTGAATCACAATCAATTGGGTGGGTTACATTTATAATATAAATATTCCAAGTAAAAATCATTTCACCAACGGATCATGCTTAATTCTATTGACGCATTATTTGACGGAAAAGTCTTTCATCCAGAGCAACCAGTCACATTAAGGGCTAATACCCGCGTTCGTATTTCTATTGACAACTTATCCGATGAAAATAATGAACTTACTTCCTTTTTAGAGACAGCAGAATCATTACAGTTAGACGGACCCTCAGATTGGTCAGAAAATCTAGATAAATATTTATATGGTGAAGAAAAAGAGCATGAATCCTGAGAAATTTCTCGATACAAGTTATGCGATCTCTTTATCTTCATCTACGGATGATTATCATCACAAAGCACTTGTCATTGCCGAACAATTAAAAGCTTCAAAAACACATTTAATTACAACCAGAGCGATTATTCTAGAGATTGGCAATGCTTTATCTAAACAAAAATATCGTTCCAAGTCAATTAAATTATTGTCGTCATTAGAAAATGACAAAACAGTGACAATTATTCCCTTATCGGAAACTCTTTATCAAAAAGCTTTTCAACTATATTGTCAAAGAAATGATAAAAACTGGGGAATTATTGACTGTATTTCCTTTATTGTAATGGAAGAGCATAAAATAACGGAAGCATTAACAACGGATATTCATTTTCAGCAAGCTGGTTTTCGAGCTTTATTAAGAGATTAATTTTGGGTAATCTCACGACAGGTGATCGCACTTCACATCCCAAACAGAGATCGCCCTTCGTCACCACAAAAAATGATCGCCATTCCCCAAAAATTGACTCTCCCAAAATGATCGCACTTTCACAAGCCAAAGTGATCGCAGTCTTAAAGTTTGACCAACAAGATGACGGCAATCGCACTTTCAAAAGCAAAAATGATCACAGTTTTAAACCTTAATCAACAAGATGACGGCGATCGCACTACAGGATCGGCGTTCGCTAATGTTTTGCTATTTTTTCCATAAAAATTCGTTCTTGTTCATCCAAGGGTATATCTTTGGAATATATTACAGGAGTTGGATCTCGCTTTAACAATTCTGCAAGTGCTTCGCTAAATTTATCATCATCACTGCGATTTTCAGATAAATAGTGTTTTAATTCTGTTACGGTCATTTGAGTTAGATTAACCATTAGAAAAACCTCCAGCTTCCATCAGAATAAATTACCAAAGCAATTTCATCATTGACAACCCCTTGAATATAAATCGTTTTTAACTTGGAGTTATCACGAAAAATGTTGATGGGTTGATAACCATTAGATAACCACTGACAAAGAATAACGGCTTGAATAGATTGTGCTGAGGTTGGCAATTTATCAGACTCCTTATTTTAACAAAAATTATAACTCAATAAACCTACGAAGTGGCGATCGCATTAATAAATATCCCAAAAATCAGATAATTACGCTGAATAACAATCAATTTGGTGCGTTAATGAAATGTAACTCACCTTATTTATTATTTATGCACTCCCACCATACTTTTAAATCGCTTTCATTAATCCTTTTTTTTAGATATTCAATTTGCTCTAAATCACTAAAATTTTTCATTTCTTCAGCTATTTTTTCTTGACTATATTGTTTAAAAGCAAAACAGTCAAAACCTTTTTAAATTGTCGTTGATTTCATCAATTGTTACCTCCAAAGGAGAAATAATAGTTAAAATTCCATAGCCATTGAGTAAATTAATTTGATTATATCCTTTCATTTTATCCAAACGAACAATAATATGCTTAGAATTCCATGAAATAATTGCATCTGCCCTAGCAACGGTAGCTGCTGCCACATGAGTTGCATCGTTAATGGATTTTGACGTAACGACACCCCCATTAATATAATCATCCCTTAATTGTAAAATTTCAGAGGTTATATTAACAACTTCTATGACACTTTGAGGAATAGATAATAAAATATTTTTAACTGCTTGAGGTGCATCAATTAATTCATTAATAATAATTTCGCTAATTAGTAAAATAAATTTTTCTTGCTTGCTTAATTAATTCTATTAAATTATTTGACTCTACCGAAAATTTATCGTCTAAGCACCCTCCAATAACTGATGTATCGATATAAATTCTAAGTTTCTTCATCTGATTGTGATCAGCTTAAAATAATAATACAAGACTTTTCTCCGAAAGATCAATATAACATATTTTTCGGTACGGTCGTTTAATCCTTGTTTGGAAAGCCCGTTTAAATGATTGGCTAAAAACCAAGTTAATCATTGTTTAGTTCGGCAATGATGGAATCAACATCTCCTCGAAAAACATTACCATTTTGATAGTCTTGTCGAGCTTGAGAAATATTTTGAGCAATTTGTTCTCGTCTTTTTTCGATTTGCCGATGTTTAACAATATTGATCAAGTCATCTTGTTCATCAAAAGAGAGATAGTCAATCATTTCTAAGATTTGACTAAATTGCATTGTTGGCGGCATTGTTACTTTCCCCTTTTTCAATAGAGACTTTTATTCTACTCTGCTTGGGCAATAATGACATCAAAGAGAGATCGCCCCTCCCTATTATCAAAAAGCGATCGCCAGTCCAGAAAAATTGCTCCTTCCGAAAACGATCACCACTCTTCCTCATCAAAAAGCGATCACCCTCTGCCTTTCTATCCCAAGCAATGGCAATTTTAATGTTTAATCAACAGAACATGGGATCGTAGTTTTTGAAAAATCAATCAAAGGCGATCATGTTTTGGACCCCAAAATCTCTCTTGGAAAACCGAACTTTCTTCAATGCTATAATAGACAAATAATCAATATTCATTAAATCGTTTATAGCGGTGTGCAGTCGTATGAGGTACAGTGTCACGAGCTATGAACCATGCTAGGCAAAGCTTGGTTTGTATCTCACTCAAGCGCTTACCGCTATATTGTAATTCTTATGACCGATGATCAATTGAAACAACTAATTGAGTCTAATGCCAAGTCTATTGCGGCTTTATCCAATGCAATGGCAACTGAGCGAGAGGCGATCGCATCAGATAGAGAAGAACGACGAGCAGAACGTGGCCAGCTATATCAATATTTGGGCAGAATTGCGGCAGCCCAATCCAATTTTTACGAAGTTCAGGCCGATTATTATCATCAATTAGCAGTATTATCTGAGCGTCAAACTCGCACAGAAGAACAAATTGTTAAAATTTTACAGCATTTATCTATTACTGAATAATGACACGAAAAAAGACGGGAGCTTGGTAGCCCCGTCGTTTCAACACGGGGCGGAAAAGCGACGCGAGCGGATTTATCCGCCGTCCTAATGTCTGTCATGATGTGGGTCATTAATAT
>VYMC01000048.1_pt1 | contig 39099 bp, 32 predicted proteins | sample 5115301 | NCBI WGS metagenome assembly VYMC01 (sample SAMN12291802, study PRJNA351875) | freshwater metagenome | isolation source: freshwater lake | place: USA: Michigan, Wintergreen Lake | collected 2013-08-08 | reverse complement strand
CTTCCGCCAGGCTTTGGCCTGTGTCCATCACCCCTTGAATACGGTTGTCTCTCTTATCCCTACTGCTGATTTTTCTCTCTTTGTCAACCCCTAGACCTGAATATTTACACTTTTATTTTAATGTTATTAGATTTTAAATCTTCCCTCAAACAAATAAAGTAATAGTATTCAGTTTTTTCTCCTGCACAAACAATCAAAAATGTTTCCCTTGGCTGTCTCTTGTTAGCTTAACGTTTTAAATAACTATAATTACCATCTTTTTTAGCCATAATAATCACCGATAACTTTGCTTAAATCACCAATAAAAGGTATGGCACCATAGCGACCTTGAATATAATCTTGTTCAAAGGAAGCATTATTATCAATATCAAATTCGACTAGAGAATATAAATCCGTTGCTTCTTGGCGATTTTTTTCGGTAAACCAGATTTGATCTCTTCTAAACGGTTGATTACTAAGTAAATTAACATCATGAGTAGCAAAAATAAGTTGAGCATTTTTAGGGTTTGTTTGTTGAGAGTTAAATAATCCAATAATTGCTATTGCCATTAAGGGATGCAGTAGGGAATCCAGTTCATCAATTATTAATACCTCACTTGCTTTTAAAACCGATCAAATAGGTGCTAATAAAGCAAATAATTTCTGAGTGCCACGCGACTCATGTTTATTCAGTTGAAAGCTTTCTAAACCGATTACCTTTCCCTCTAAATCATACTTTTCATGATAGGTTTCAATGGAGTTGTAAACTGTATCTGGAATATCCTTATGAAAATTATCTAGGGGTTTCCGTCCCACTTCTATACTCATATCCTTGATACTCAAATCTAATTTTTTAATTAAGGAGACGATTTCATTTTTAAGATTTTGCTCTCTAGAAAGATAGTCAATAGATAGCTGTCTTAAATTTTCAAGTTGCGAACCCGATATAATCTTTAACCTACTAACCCAGAGTAAAATCTTACCTGCCAACGGCTCATTGAACTGAGCGGCAATCGATAGAAATAAGGTATTTTTTTTAGTTAAATCTTTGACATCTTTGCCCTTCATCAGACTTTTACTATATTTAATTTTATCTTTTTCACGACTAAATATATTAGTTTTACGAGTTTTGGGCGTGCAAGATAACCCCTCAGAAATTACTCGCTCTTGAGTGACTTCAAAGCTATATTCATAGGTCTTATTATCTAGATAAAAAACTATCTTAAAAAAAGAAGGTTTATCTTCGGTTTCAGAACTTAATCGAAATTTTTCTAAATCTATCTTATCTGTAATTTGTAATTTCGAGGAATTAATGACAAAACTTTGCATAAAATATAAGGACAGAATCAAATTACTCTTACCACTAGCATTTGCTCCATAAATAGCAGCACTTTTTAGTAAACTAAAATTCTGATTAACCTTAAAAACATTATTTTTATCAAGCTCATCATTATCTGCTGCTTCATCTGCAGCCACCATACTGAGAGTAACTACATCCTTAAAAGACCGATAATTACCGACACTAAATTCGATGAGCATTACATACTAACCCTAAAAGTCTCTGGGGAATTGATGAAGACTATGCTTTTATGATAGGCAATTTGTCAACATCTAAAAGGAAATTTTTCTCAGGTGTGTTAGCGTCATGTAACACACCCGACATCTCTACATTTATTTATATTTGTGTGATGGTGACATCAACAGTTTTAACCGTAGTTCCCAAACTGGATAGAGGAGGTTGAATTTCCTGTTCATTACCCACCACAAGAGTCACAATTTGATTCGGTTGTAGATATTGTTGGGCCACTCGTTGAATATCGGCAATTGTCACCCCTTTTACCGCTTGTTGATAACGGAAGATAAAATCTTGGGGATAACCATAGTATTCATAGGTCATCAATCGCGATAAATTTTGACCAGGTTTCTCAAACTTAAAAACAAAAGAATTGAGAATAGCATTTTTAGCATCTTCTAATTCTTTGGCAGTAACGGGTTGATTGCGAAGGCGCTCGATTTCGCCTAAAATTGCCTTAATAAAAGGCACGGTAGCATCGGTGCGAGTTTGACCTCCGGCAATAAATAAACCGGGATAATCATAACGACTATTCCAGACACCATAGACAGAATAAGCTAATCCTTGACGGGAGCGCACTTCATTAAATAAACGACCACCAAAACCGCTTAAAATTTCATTTAATACCGTTAAAGTGGGATAGTCGGGACTATCTAACCGACCCCCAAGATGACCTAATAAAACTGTACTCTGGTTTAATTGAGGTTGATTGACAACAAAGACACCTTGAAGATTTTTTTGGGTTGCCGAAGGGGTGACAATTTTAGTGGCAGTGGCGGGATTTTTCCAATCGCTAAAAGTCTTATTGATTAATGCTTTCATCGACTGAGAATCAAAATCACCGACAATTCCTAAAATTATTTGGTCAGGACGGACATAGGTACGATAAAAATCGATTAAATCCTGACGGTTAATATTAGCTAAAGTGCTATATTCTACAGTACGAGCGTAGGGGCTATTATCACCATAGACTAGCTTTTTAAACTCCCGACTAGCAATATCACTGGGATCATCATTACGTCGAGCAATTGCTCCTTTTTCCTGAACTTTGGCTAATTCTACCCTCTGATTTTCAAAAGCTGGGGAACGCAAAACCTCAGCAAAGAGATTAAAAACTGTTTCTAAATCTTCACTAAGAGTGCTAAAACTAGCAGTTCCATTGTTAAGATCGATCGAGGTTTCTACTAGGGATGCTCTTTGTTCTAATAACTGATTTAAGACATTAGAAGGATGTTTTTCCGTACCACCACTACGCAGTACGGTTCCAGTAATATCGGCTAATCCGACTTTTTCCCCGGATTCTAATCTTCCTCCCGTCCGAATCATCGCCGTACCACTTACTAAAGGTAAGCTCCGATCCTCCACTAAATAAACCACCATCCCATTATCTAGTTGATAGCGCTCGTATTGGGGAACTGTGACTTCAGGAAGGGGAGGAAAAGTTAAATCGGTAAAATGTCGCGGGGTTTGGGCAATTGCCGGGGAACGAAAAGCTAGGACACCTATCAGGGTGATCAGGATTAAACCTAGCCATTGTAAGCGTTTTTTCATGATTTGAGTCGAAATTATTGAGAGGAATAGATAAGAGGGAGCAAAAGGCAAACCTGGCCGCTTTTTGCTTTTTACGGTAGTCCTCAAGAAGTAATGATGATAGAATAGTCGCTAAAAATCAAGTGTCTCTCCGCCATGCCTAATTGTCCAAAATTGCCTACGGATCGGGGAGATATAGTATCTTATCCATCACTATAATTCCTCTTTGGATTTATCACTACTTGTTTAGCACCACCAATTTCAATCAGATTCTTGAGTATTTTTCGTTCCCCCTACAAACCCATTCTAAACTAGAGGTAGGCATTGCTGCTTTGGCAGCGCCCTGAGCATTCAAACTCTCGAACTAGCTTTTACAGAGACTCGCTCCATCGACGCGCTGATATTCTTGGATTCTCGTAGCCCATGATCCTAACTTATTTGTTACTATATCTCAACTTCCCCCGTACATATCTACTACAATAGCCGAAAACCCTTATCCATCAATGGATGCACCCATTAACTTTTCTTAATGTATCCATGTAATGCCATTTTTCTTTAGGTGTGATATAGATAATGTACTGGGCATGAGTGACTTTTTTAACTAGCCATCTCTGCCCCTAGTTTAGAAAATTGGCATAATTTGTAATATTTAAAAAGAGAAGATTTGCTGATATATAAAGATAAAAGATATCAGGAAAGAGAACAAGTTTTAAATGACCTTGTGTCCATGACTGAAGCAGAAAGACTATATAGAAAAGATGAGGAATTAAACCTAGATGACAGCAGAGGCTAGGGTTGTTTTAGATGCTTGTATTCTTATTCCTCAGTATTTGCGCGATACTTTATTATCAATTGCTTGGCAAGTTTTATACTCCCCTTACCGATCGAAATTAATTTTAGAAGAAACAACCCGCCATCTGGCTTACTTGAGTTCAAGTGAAAGGGGATGATTATGGAAAAGAACTTATCATTTATTAAAAAATAATCAGTTTTCTGATTTAGACTTAGAGAATTTAATTGACGAAATCAAATCTATGTCTATCAGTCAACAGAAAGCATTAAAAAGCAATCTAACCGTGATTTTATGGCATTTACTAAAATACTTACAAAAACCAGAAGCTGGGCATTAACCCTTTTGGAGCAGCGAGAAAGAATCGAAGAAGATTTAGAAAATAGCCCTAGTCTTAATATTTTTTTAACAGAAGAAAATTTTAAAAAATGCTACAATGGAGAAGGGGAAAAGGCAGCTATTGGAACAGGGATAAACCTAGATAAATTCCCGAAGGATTGCCCATTTACTTTGGCAACAGCCCTGGATTTTGAATTTATTCCTAACCAAACTCAAACCATTTGACTTTTTACCAAAAACCTATTATAACCTAAAAGTGCCTTAGTGTCCAAGTAGTCATGTCCTTACATTTAGTTAATTCTTGCCGTTCGATGCCCATTTCCCCGATCTTCAATCCGGCGGGAGATGATGCGATCGAAAACCGTTCGATCTGGTTCGGTAACACCACCAACCTGATGCAGTTAAACGATGTCCGCTACACCTGGGCGGTGGGTTTATATCAACAAATGCGGGAAAATTTCTGGATCCCGCAACGCTTAGATATCACTCAAGACGTGACTGAATACGGGCATCTTACCGACGAAGAAAGATATGCATATCATGGTATTTTGTCCTATCTAACTTTTCTTGATTCCGTGCAAACCTGTAATATTCCTCACCTAAAAGGTAGCATCACTGCGCCAGAAATTAGTCTTTGTATGGCGGAACAAATTTCTCAAGAGGCCATGCACAATCAAAGTTATCAATACCTAATTGAAACAATTATTCCCTCGGATCGCAGAGGTGAAGTTTATGACTTTTGGCGCACCGATAAAGTTCTCAAAGATCGCTGTCAATTTATCGCTAGTCTCTACCAGCAATACATCGATAAACAAACTACTGAAAGCTATTTTATCGCTCTTCTTGCCGACTATTTGCTGGAGGGTTTGTATTTTTATAACGGGTTAAATAATGAGGTAGCCCACTAGCATCGTGAGGTGTTAGTTAAAACTCGCCAAATTGCTGGGAAGCCCTAAAGCCCTTATGCCAAAGCGAAGTCTGAAAAGATAAGCGTAAAGGAGCGAGAGCAGAAAAAAGTTAAGGGATTTAATAAAAGCCGTAAGGCAGCTATTAAAAACAATGGGTAATCAGCAGCCAAGCCTCTGTTTTAAAGGGGAAGGTTCAACGAACAGAGGGTGAGTATCTTCTTCCGCTTGGTAAATATGCCATAATTATAAATGTAAAAAGTTTTTTACAGATATGGAGACTGGTGTTATTTACAAAGTGCAGAACCTTGAAAACGAAAGAGCGTATGTTGGGTGTACCCGAAATTTTCCATAAAGGATAGGTAAACACTTGTTGCTATCAGGTAGTGGAGACGAATCATTGAGATTTTATCCAGAGTTAAAAAAGTATCCTGAAAAATTTTACTTTCAGATACTAGAGTCTGGAGTAACTCTTTGTCGATTAAGGGAAAGAGAAAGTTATTGGATAAACAAGCTTAACTCTATTGAGTGCGGGTATAACGAATGTCTGTATAGTGGGAATGAAAAAATTTCTTTGATACAAGTCAATGAAATAAAGCTAATCCTCAAGACAGAGAAAACTTAGTTTTCCGTTATTGCAGAGTTTTTTAATATTGATGCCTCTACTATATCTGATATCAATTGTGGAAAAATTTGGTACGATCCATCAATAACCTATCCAATCAGACGCAGCACTGTAAAACGAAAAAAACTCTCTATAGATGAGTTAAGGTTAATTCATAAACTGCTGTCTGACACAAATACGCTCTATCGATTCAAGAAAAGGTTTAAGAAGATAATGGTATGTTCTAGCCCCACTCTGAAAGGATGGGTAGTTGCGTCATCTTTTTCTATAATCTCGCTTCTCGACAGCTAATGTCCGGTAGCGCTGACGTTTTCAAAATGATCAACCGGGACGAATTAAGTCACGTCCGTTTGTATCAGAAACTTATTCCCGAAGCCATGGCAATTTTTCCCCATTCCGTTGAACAAATTTATGAGATGTTCGATAGTGCGGTTAAACACGAATGTCGCTGGACAAATCACATTGTTGGCAACGACATTTTAGGCATTACTGAATACAGTACCGAACAGTACACCAAATACCTCGCTAATATTCGACTGAAAGCGATCGGACTTGAGCCTTTATACAGGGAAGAAAAGTATAATAAAAGTCCCTATAACCATCTGGAACGCTTCTCCGATACCAAAAAAGAAGGTCACACCAAAGCGAACTTTTTTGAAGCAACCGTTACCAGTTATGTCATGTCTTCTGGCTTAAGTGGATGGGATGAAATTTAAAATTTACGCGACAAAAATGACCATGTTTCCTACCATAAAGTGGCAACTTTGTCAATGTTTTTGACAAAACTTAGCAGCATTTAGATAAAAGGAAGAAATTAGCGCTAATTTCTTCCTTTTTTTGCTTAGGTAATCACCCTTTCTCGCCATTTAGCGAGGGGGAATCTCATATTTGTGACCCTCTTTCACTTAGGGTGAGCAGCAGCAGTTATTAAAAGAGGGCGAATTGCCTTCGCCCCTACAATAGTATTTATTATTGTGCCAATGGTAGGGGCCTATGGCGTGGGACCAAAAGTTAGTATAGATATTTCTCCAAAACTGAGATGCCGCCTTGACCGCTCATCAGCAAACATCAGGGAATAAATTCTCTGTCTGATTATTGTCATCGAAATCACATTTAACCCCAACTGACCTGAGAAAATTATAAAATTAGAGTTAACTTTCCCAAGTTGCCCTAGAACAAAAGCGTTAAAAAAACCGAGCAACTGCCGTACATTGCTTAAGAATTAACCAAAGATGACCACTACTGCCGATAAACCGACAAACGATCTCTCAAAAATCTCCATGCGAGATTTAATGATCCAGCTAAAAACATCTCCCGACGGTCTCACCACCAGTGAAGCAAAAAATCGCCTCGATAGCGACGGTTATAACGAGATTGCCGAGAAAAAAGTCAGCCCCCTGCTCAAATTTCTTTCCTACTTTTGGAATCCCTTTTCCTGGATGATCGAAGCGGCGGTAATTTTTTCTGCGATCGTCGGTGATTGGGTGGACTTCGTGATTATCGCCACTCTGCTGGTGGCTAACGGTTTGATCGGCTACTTCGAGGAAAAAACCGCCGGGGATGCGGTGGCTGCCCTGAAAGCGCAACTCGCCCTCAATGCCGATGCCAAAAGAGACGGCATATTTGTCTCCATCCCCGCTAGGGAATTAGTACCAGGAGACGTGATCCGGATCAGGATCGGCGATGTGCTGCCGGCCGATGCTCGACTGCTGCTGGGGGATCCCGTCAAAATCGACCAGGCTGCCTTAACGGGGGAATCCTTACCCGTGGATCGCAGTTCTGGCGAACAAGTGTACTCAGGTTCAGTGGTGAAAAAAGGTCAAGCTGAGGCCATAGTTAACGGGACCGGCAGTAATACCTTTTTTGGTCGTACCGCTAAACTGGTAGCCAGTACCGAAAACGTCAGCCATTTTCAGAAATCAGTCCTCAAAATCGGTGACTTTCTCATCGTCATTGCCCTGATTTTAATCGCTATTATCGTTGTTTACCGTCTTTATAACGGTATTGTCGATAAACAGGGGGTAGAAGTAGTCCGCTTGCTGAAATTCTGCCTCGTTCTCACCATTGCTTCTGTTCCCGTCGCCTTGCCCACAGTTCTCTCCGTCAGTATGTCGGTGGGGGCGAAGGCACTAGCGGATAAAAATGCCGTGGTGACACGCTTGGCGGCGATCGAGGAACTAGCGGGCATGAATATGCTCTGTTCTGATAAAACCGGCACTCTCACCCTCAATCAGCTTAGTTTAGGTGATCCCTACACCCTGCCGGGGATCAGTGCCGACGATCTGATCCTCACCGCTTCCCTCGCTTCCCAAACTAGCGATGATGATCCGATCGATAAAACTATTCTCGCCGGTTTAAAAGATGCTACGGTACTCGATCGCTATCAAGTCACCCACTTTACCCCCTTCGATCCCGTCGCTAAACGCACCGAAGCCGATATTACCGCCCCCGATGGTGAGACTTTTAAAACCAGTAAGGGCGCACCGCAGGTAATGCTCGATCTAGCCTACAATAAAGAGGAAATCGAGGGGCTGGTCAATCAAATCATCGAAGATTACGCCCAAAAAGGCTATCGCGCCCTAGGAGTGGCCAAAACCACCCCCCAAGGTCAATGGCAATTCTTGGGCATTATCTCCCTATTTGATCCACCACGGGTTGATTCCCAATTAACCCTACAAACCGCCCTAAAATTAGGGGTTCCCGTCAAGATGATCACGGGGGATCAGGTGTTAATCGCGAAGGAAACCGCCCGACAATTGGGTTTAGGTAACAATATCCTCGATGCCAAAATTTTTCGAGAAGTCCCCCCCAATCAGTTAGGAACCCTCGATGAACAGATTCTCGGTGCCGATGGTTTCGGTCAAGTCTTCCCAGAGGACAAATATCATATTGTCGATGTCTTGCAGAAAACTAATCACATTGTCGGTATGACCGGAGATGGGGTCAATGATGCGCCAGCGCTGAAAAAAGCCGATGCGGGGATTGCGGTTTCCGGGGCGACGGATGCGGCCCGGGCGGCGGCCGATATAGTTCTCCTTACCCCCGGTTTATCGGTAATCGTCGATGCAATTAGGTTAAGTCGTCAGATTTTTGAACGGATGACGAGTTATGTTCTCTACCGGATCGTCGCCACGATTCAGATTCTCGTTTTTACCACTTTGGCGATTCTGTTCTTTAATTCCTACCCGATTACGGCAATTATGATCGTTTTCTTAGCAATTCTTAACGATGGAGCGATCATGACGATCGCCTACGATAATGCCAAGATCTCGAAAGTACCCCAAGCTTGGGATATGCCGAAAGTTCTCACCATCGCCTCGGTTTTGGGAGTGGTCAACGTGATCGCCACTTTTCTGGTGTACTATCTAGCGGGCCGGGTATGGGGAATGACTGCCAACCAGGTGCAAACCTATATTTTCCTCAATATCGCTCTGTTGGGGATGATGACTCTCTATTCGGTACGGGCAAAAGGTCCCTTTTGGTCCTTGGCCCCTGCTCAACCTCTAGCGATCGCTACTGGCATCTCGGTCATCATATCTTCGCTGATTTCGCTGTTCGGAATCCTGATCGCCCCGATCGGTTTTGAGGGGGTGGCAAAAAGCTGGCTCTATGCCCTAGTCTGGTTATTGATTATCGATCGAGTCAAATTGGCTCTCTATTCGATTTTTAATCATCGCAAGGCAGATTTAGGCAACACCTATCAATCCACTTGGGAGAATTTAAAAACTCGATCTTAGTCCCTATCATGGGGAAAACCAAGCTAATCAGACACTTTCCCCAGAAAATCTTTTTGCCGCAAACCCTAATTATGACGATTGCCATCATAATGAATTCTCGCCCCGGCCCATTGCAATTTTTCCTGTAGAGTCTGATAAAAAGAATAGCTTTCCCGCAGGATAATAAATTGGGCGAATTTTTCGGCCTTGGTAACTCCCACCCATTGGCCAGGCCAAATGGAAGTGGCCAAAGCACCATCCATCCAGAGTTTAGTATTTAATTCGTAGTCTCCCAGAGGCCAAATACTGACCAGAGATGCCGGGGGAATGACAATCGGCCGACTGGAAAGACTCAAGGGACAAATCGGGGTGACAGCGATCGCTTCCATGCCGGGGTGTATAATCGGGCCATTAGCGGAAGCGGTGTAACAGGTGGACCCCGTGGGAGTAGCCACTAATAAACCATCTCCTTGGTACTGATCTACTACTTCCCCGTCCACTTCGATTTCGAGGATCGAGGTGGGCATCCTATCGATACTAGCGGGTTTCACACACATCTCATTCAGGGCATAAAATGCCTCGCTCACTGGCTGCGGGTTTCTTTTATCCCCTTCATAGATTCTGGCCGTTAACATCATCCGTTGTTGTACCGCATAGCGATCGGATTGTAAACGCTCCCAGACCGTCTCGGTATCTTGGAAAATCTCAAAGGGTTCCGTTAAAAATCCCAGATGGCCGCCAACATTCACCGCTAAAATCGGAATGTTTTCCTGAGCTAAATAGCGAGCGGCGGCCAAAATGGTTCCATCTCCCCCCAAAACGATGGCAAGGTCGATTTTTCCCGATGCTGAGGCTAAAAATACCGGATAGGGATTATCTTTAAAGCCACTGGGTCCCATTAAAACTTTACACTGACGGGCTTCTAACTGTTTAGCGCATTTTTCCGCCCATGCTTTACTTTGGGGATGGTTGGCCTTATGGGCAATGATCACTTGTTTTAACTGCACAGAGTTGAGACCTTGTTCGGAGGTTCTATTTTTTAACAATAGCAAGACTGGGCAGATCGAGTGACAAGTAAAAAGTAAAAAAGGGGTTGGGGGAAGAACCTCGGCCTGAATGTAGCCAATTTGACAGAATTAATCGATAGATAAGAGTAGGAGGAAGTAACTAGGATAAGCTCACAGGTTTTAGCAATCTTATCCCCTTTTTTCCCTGTAACTGCTGTATCTGTGCGGCTTTTTCCCAATTATCTCCCTCAACACCCCTACCACTTAATTTCCCCGCAAGGTTATAATTGTATTAAGATGTGTAACAATTCTCTGGCAAACTCTTGACAAAGGATAACAAATCTGCGCTCCCAAAAAACAGGAAAGGTTTTATTTCTATGACATTAATTCAAACCGCCCAATTATCCCTAGAAACTTTGGCTTTAGCCTTTTTTAAGCAGACAGAAGGACGCTGGCAATCCCAGAGACGTTATTACACCCTCACCCAAGAAACGGAACCCCAAGAAGTTATCAGCGCCATCGAGATTAAATATTTGCCCCAAGGCAGCGAACCATTAATTCAACTGGCCCGTTCACATAATCTGGAAGATACAACTTTATTAGGTGGCACGGAAGTGACTTGGCAAAGTAATTATCTCCGTCCCCAGAGTAAAAAACCCTCCAACGGTTCCACTATATTCGGTATTTTAGATAATATTCTCTATCGCGATCGGGGATTTGCGACGGATAAACCCGTTAGTGCCATTTATACCTTTCCTAACCCCTCTACTCTCTGTCTGAGAACAGAATACGCCGGTTCTGTCTTTGAAGAAGAAATCAAACTCATCGGTCAACAATATCGCACTCGACAAACTATTATCTCTCGCGCCGGTCAAGAATTGATGATCGGTCAATATCTAGAAAAACGGGTCAATTAGTCAAAAAAATGGTGGCTATTCCCATAATTTTGAATTTTATCCTAGGAATAGGGCTGAAATCAAATCAGCCCTTCCAATAACTTCCCTTTAAACTGGGGTTAAACTGTCTTGATTCTGACTAGCGAGAAACTTCTCTAATTCCGTAATCGCATCGGCATCGACCTTAGTTTGCATCGGACAGAATTTCGGTCCACACATCGAACAAAACTCCGCAGTTTTATAGATATCTGCGGGTAAAGTCTCATCGTGGTATTCCTTAGCGCGATCGGGATCCAAGGATAACTGAAATTGACGATTCCAATCGAAATTATAACGAGCAATGGAGAGTTCGTCGTCACGATCGCGCGCTCCGGGGCGATGACGGGCGATATCTGCGGCATGAGCCGCTATTTTGTAGGCAATTAAGCCATTTCGCACATCTTCAGCGTTGGGTAAACCGAGATGTTCTTTCGGGGTGACATAACATAACATCGCCGTCCCGTACCAACCCGCCAGAGCCGCCCCGATCGCCGAGGTGATATGATCGTAGCCTGGGGCAATATCGGTGACAAGGGGACCGAGAACATAGAAAGGTGCTTCGCTACACTCCTCCATCTGTTTTTTCACATTAAATTCAATTTGGTCCATAGGAACATGGCCCGGTCCTTCCACCATCACCTGTACATCGTGTTCCCAAGCGCGACGCGTCAGTTGGCCGAGAGTTTTCAATTCCGCTAATTGGGCTGCATCGGAAGCATCGTGGGTACAACCGGGACGCAGGGAGTCACCGAGACTAAAAGAAACGTCATAACGCTTGAAAATCTCGATAATTTCGTCGAAATGGGTATAGAGAGGATTTTGCTTGTGGTGGTGTAACATCCACTTAGCAATAATACCACCACCCCGGGAGACAATCCCAGTCAGACGGGTTTTGACTAAAGGCAGGTGTTCGATGAGGATTCCCGCGTGAATCGTCATGTAATCTACCCCTTGCCCGGCGTGTTTTTCGATAATATGCAGGAAATCTTCGGGGGTGAGTTTTTCAATATTGCCATGAACGCTTTCCACCGCTTGATAGATGGGTACAGTACCGATGGGGACAGGAGAAGCATTGATAATCGCGGTGCGAATTTCGTCCAAATTACCGCCACCCGTGGAAAGATCCATCACCGTATCCGCGCCGTATTTGACTGCTAGGTGTAATTTTTCCAGTTCTTCGTTAATATTCGAGGAGTTAGGGGAAGCCCCGATATTAGCATTAACTTTACACTTAGAAGCAATACCGATCGCCATGGGTTCGAGGTTGAGGTGATTGATATTAGCGGGGATAATCAGTCTTCCTCGGGCGATTTCGGCGCGAATCAATTCGGGAGAGAGATTTTCCCGTTTTGCCACATACGTCATCTCTTCGGTAATTATCCCCTGACGGGCGTAGTGCATTTGCGATACATTTGCTTGTCCGCGCCGGGGGGCAACCCATTCTTGTCTCATAAATTTTATTTCCTCTGTAAACAGCTTCCCTACGCTGGAATTACCCAGTCTCAGGTTCTAAGGGTCTTTCTCAGCCTGATTGCCTCAGACACCCCTAGCTATGAGGGTAATTCTATCACTGTTGAGGACTGAGGAGATAAAGCTTAAGATTGTTGTTTGATTAGGAAGTAATACTAAATCCGTTGAGTAACGCACAGAAAACGGGTTTCTCCGAGAAACCCGTTTTCTACTCATGCAAAAGGCAAAGGGGAATAAATAATCAGTTTTTAATAACCGGATTTAGTATGATTACTGTTTACTGTTCACGGTAAAAAACTCCCCACTCCCTTGCTGATTCCGAAAAAAAAGGGCAGGCAAAGGCCCACCCTAGGATTGATGATTAGTCAATCAAACCTTAAACATCGTAGTAGAGAGAGAACTCGTAGGGGTGGGGACGTAAGCGCATCGGGTTAACTTCGTTATCGAGTTTGTAGGTGATCCAGTTTTGGATAAAGTCTTCGGTAAAAACACCAGAATCGGTCAAGAAAGCGTGATCTTTTTCGAGACTTTCTAGAGCCGCTTCTAGAGAACCGGGGGTAGAGGGTATTTTTGACAATTCTTCGGGACTGAGTTCGTAGATATCCACATCGAGAGGTTCTCCCGGTTCAATTTGATTTTTAATCCCATCGATACCAGCACAGAGCATAGCTGCAAAAGCGAGGTAGGGGTTAGAAGTCGCATCAGGACAACGGAATTCTAAACGTTTAGCTTTCGGGTTGCTTCCCGATAAAGGAATCCGAATCGAAGCGGAGCGATTACCTTGGGAGTAGGCCAGGTTTACTGGGGCCTCAAAACCGGGGACGAGACGCTTGTAAGAGTTGGTGGTAGGGTTAGTTAAAGCTAAGAGTGCGGGAGCGTGTTTAAGCAAACCACCGATGTAGTACAGTGCCATTTGGCTGAGTCCGGCGTATTTATCCCCAGCGAACAGGGGTTGACCATCTTTCCAGATAGACTGGTGAACGTGCATCCCAGAACCATTATCACCAAAGATAGGTTTGGGCATAAAGGTGACGGTTTTACCGTATTTCTTCGCCACGTTCTTAATGCAGTATTTGTAGGTCATCAAGTAGTCGGCGGCCCGTACTAGGGTAGAGAATTTAATCCCTAGCTCGTTTTGACCACCAGTAGCGACTTCATGGTGATGTTTTTCGATGGGAACTCCGCAGTCGGCCATGGTTAAGAGCATTTCCGTGCGAATATCTTGAGAGGTGTCGGTGGGACTAACGGGGAAATAACCCTGTTTGTAGGCGGGTTTATAGGCAAGATTTCCGTCTTTTTCCTCTTTACCGCTATTCCAACGACCTTCGACACTATCCATGTAGTAATAGCCGGAGTTGGCGGTTTGGTCAAAACGAGCGCTATCAAAGAGGAAAAATTCCGCTTCTGGTCCAAAATATACGGTATCACCCAAACCGGTAGTGCTAAGATATTTGATCGCTTTTTGAGCAATAGAGCGAGGATCGCGGCTATACCATTCACCAGTTCTCGGTTCTTTGATGCTACAGATCATGCTTAGGGTAGGTTCCTTGTAGAAGGGATCGATCCAAGCGGTAGTAGGATCGGGAACCATGGCCATATCGGATTCGTTAATTGCTTTCCAACCGCGAATACTGGAACCATCGAAGGCAACACCATCGCTGAAAGAGCCTTCATCGATTTGGTCGTAGTAGAACGAGCAATGTTGCCAGATACCAGGCATATCAATAAATTTCAGGTCAATAATCTTAATATTGTCGTCCTGAATCATTTTCAAGACTTCTTGTGGCGTTTCGGGCATGGAAAACTCCTTTGACGTATGGATCGGTTCTTAAGCTTCTCAAAAAACCCATCCTAAACAGTCACTTTCGCAGATTTTGTATTTTTCGATACAAAATCTCTAATCCTAGCTTGAAAAAATCTGTAATTTCCTTGTTCAGGTCGGTAATGGCTCCGAAGGGCAATTTGCCTATCAGCTTCTACTGCCTCTTGCCACACGGAGGTTCGTTTGTGCAAACACGGGCCGTCCGGAGATTTTCTGCTCACTGAAAAGCTTCCAGGGTAATGATTTGGTAGTAGTGGCGTAGCCCTCTTGCTTACCCGGTAGGAAGAGCCTTAAAATATTTATTAATAAAAATAGTTGGAACCCGATCAGTCTTTGAACCCCCTCAGAAAACTGGCGATTTTCTAGTAAAGATATGGTTTTCTCTATCCAGAGATAGTAATCATGTTCCTATAAGTTCGTTTCCATAATTATCTACTTTTACTTAATTTTATCCTCTATCAATATTATTTTGATATTTCAGGAAACCAATCCTCATTTAACGCCTGTTCTATAGTACAAATTGGAGCTAAACTGACTAAATTTTCAGCCATTCCCGATAATTCGATAAAAGAAATACGAGCTTCTTGAAAAGAGTTGTTAAAAATTTCAATCAGATAAGGCTGTAAACTAGGACTATCGGCAATAATTCTTTTTATGGCACGACGAAAATTCCTAATTTCATTTTTCCATCCTCTTTGATTATATTCTAATTCCGATTGCCAGTAAGCTAGTTTCAGCAAATGTTCTAATAAGCGAGTTAAATAACTTTCTAAACTTCGTTTCTCACTTTTCCCCATACTACTAATTTCGTCAATTAAATTCTCTAAATCTAAATCAGAGAACTGATTATTTTCTAAAAAATGAATAGTTTTCTCTATCCAGATATAGTAATCCTGTTCGTATAAGTTCTTTTCCATAATTATTCCCATTATTTTGATATTTCAGGAAACCAATCCTCATTTAACGCCTGTTCTATAGTGCAAATTGGAGCTAAACTGACTAAATTTTCAGCCATTCCCGATAGATCCAGAAATAATTTACGAGCATTTTGATAACAGGGCAAGAAAATTTCCGATAGATAGGGCTTTAAACTGGGACTGTCTTCAATAATTTGTTGAATTCGTAGGCGAAAGTTACGAATTTCATTTTTCCATCCTCTTTGATTATATTCTAATTCCGACTGCCAGTAAACCAGTTTTAGCAAATGTTCTAATAACCGAGTTAAATAACTCTTTAAGCTTTGTCGTTGACTTTTGCCCATGTCGCTAATCTCCTCGATGAGATTATCTAAATCCAACTCAGAAAACTGATGATTTTCTAGTAAAGATATGGTTTTCTCTATCCAGAGATAGTAATCTTTTTCGTATAAATCACTCTTCATTGCTTAATCCTCTCCGAGAAACTCAGGAAACCAATTTTCATCTAAAATTTGGTTGATTGATCCAATAGGTGTAGCACTTAAAAGTCTTTTATCGATTCCAGAACCTTCGACAAATAGATGGCAAGCATCCTCATAACATTGCTCAAGAATCTCGGTGAGATAAGATACTAAGTTTGTATTATAGTTTCCATCCTTTTTGTTGCTAATAATTCTTTTGATTTGAATGCGAAAATTTAAAATCTCTCGTCGCCACTTGTTTTTATTGTAATCGCGCTTAGATTGCCAATAAGTTAATTTAAGTAAATGTTCCAAGAGTTTAGTTAGTAAACTCTCTAACTTCTGACGTTCTCTTCTGGACATATCTTTTATTTCTTCAATTAAATTTTCTAAATCCAACTCAGAAAACTGGCGATTTTCTAGTAAAGATATGGTTTTCTCTAACCAGAGATAGTAATCCTGTTCGTATAAGTTCTTTTCCATAGTCCCTCACCTTAATTAACTATAATCCAACCAAATCATCAATGATTATTATCCTCATATTCAGGAAACCAATCATCATCTAAAGCTTGGGCAAGAGTGAGAATTTTTTCCGTGGGCAAAGTACTGATTTTTACTCCCATTTTTCTAGCTAGGATACGAAGGGCTGACTGATAACATTTATCAAAACTATTCTCTAGATAGGACTTTAAACTTGGATTATCATCAAGAACTTCCCATAAATCAATTCTAAAAATAGTAATTTCTCCTTTCCAGTGATTAGCATTATATTGACGTTCCGATTGCCAATAAGCAAGTTGCAGCAAATGTTGGATTATTCTAGTCAATAAACTTGTTAACGTATGTTTTTCCTTAATACCCATACTTTTAATCTCCTCGATGAGATTATCTAAATCTAAATCGGAAAACTGATTATTTTCTAGTAAAGATATGGTTTTCTCTAACCAGAGATAGTAATCCTGTTCGTATAAAGTCTTATCCATAGCTTTGATTAGGTGATCAATAAAACTCACTTTAAATTATATAAAAAAATTAAGGTGGGCATTGCCCACCCAAGTTAACTTTAATTAGCGCAACTAGAACAACTATCGTCAGACTCTCGAAAATTGTCCTTTTGTACGGTGCGGACATAATAAATCGCTTTACACCCCAATTCCCACGCCATGATTAGAGTATCAAAGATATCTTTAGCAGTGAGACAACGGTTAGGTTCTGCGGGAAAGTAAACCCCTTCATTGAGGTTGAATAATAACTCCATAGAAATCCCCGTATCAATCCATTCTTGCATAGTAGCGATCGCTTTCACCACTTGTTGCTGTTCAAGATTTTTATTCTCCGGATAAAACCAGAAAGCTTCTTCAATAAAAGGTGGTGCGATGGGAACAGTCCCTTTTGCCCATTTATCGTAGAAAAAGCGACTATAAACCGGCAAAACACTAGCGGTACATCCCTGTACCAAACTGGAGGAAGTATTAGGAGCAATGGCGGTAATATGGGAATTACGGATGCCAAATCGTTGAATATCTGTTGCTAATTGTTGCCATCTTTGCGGTTGCACTGCGTTATTTAAAAACCATTCCACTGGTTTAGCACCGATTAATTTACCTTGACTCCATTCACTACCCAAGAAAGCTTGATAAGCGCCGCGTTCTTTGGCTAATTCCATCGAGGAATAGGTACACCAATAGCCAATTTCTTCAAATAAATTACTAATTTCTGACAGGTTATTGTAGGATAATTTCCGTTTAGCTAACCAGTCAGCCAATCCCATCGCCCCTACCCCAATAGTGCGATATTTATCGTTGTGGTTTTTAGCATTATCAAAGGGAGGATTAGTAATATCGATAGTATTGTCGAGAATCCTGACAGCGATTTGACAATTAGACGCGATTTCTTCCCTATCGATGTTGGCTAAATTAAGGCTAACTAAATTACAGCAATGGGCAGTTTTATCGGGGGTGACATTGCTAAAAGATTCGGTGCATTGTCCTGTTAGAATGCCGTTAAACATTCCCAGATGACGCTTGGGTTCTGTAAAACAGTAGGTGTCATCTCGACGACAGGTTAACTCTACCGATTCAATGCGGATAAACTGAGTGGCCGAACGTTGGGGTTCTTTTAAAGTCCATTGTAAGCGATGGGTTTTAAGTCCCAATTGACCAAGTTGAAATAGTCCGACAGAATTAATCAGTAAACGATATTTTGGTTGACAGAGATATTCTTGATAATTTCCCTTTCCATTTGGCATCAATTTATAGCCACCGTCATCCATAAAAGTAACTTTGGAATCAACTCCTAAAGTCTGTAACATTAGGCGAATATCGAGCAAAAATTGCCGGTTAACAGAAGCAATCTGGAGAGACTCGTTAGAACCATTGCAGGCAACTGTTCCATCGGCATCAAGTAAACCGGCTAACCATTCTAAACGAGATTTAATTGTGTAACCATTGAGAGGAACTGTAAATTTACCAGGAATATCTAAAGGAAGTTTACAGACGATTCGATCTTGTTTACTGTCATGATAGACCGCTAGGGTATCGGTTTCTTTTCTCCAAAAAGTACCTTTTTCAATCGAGCCATTTCCCCGATATTTGTTACGAATAGCCAATAAGGGAAGTAACTCTTTTTTAACTCCGTATAGGTCAACTTCTGGTATTCCATTGTTTCCGTAACTCCCATCTCCAGAAAAGAATCCTGCGGTGTAGGCGTAGGGAAAGTCAAGATCATTTTCTGACTGGATGAGAGGCAGCTGGTATTTAATTAATTTATCCCCTTGTTTGAGGTCTTTTGCCTCCACAATTTCCACGGTTCCTTTGTAGTTTTTCTGAACGTAAAATTTATGGTAGTAAGTACATTCCAAGTCCTCTCCGTTAGAGAAATTGACCTTTAATAAAGGCTGGTTTTCTCCAGTCTTTTTAACTAATACTTCTGACCACTCCAATCCATTCCAGACATTAACATATTCCCCCACCAAATCAGCGATTGCTATTTGTCCTCGGTCAGTGAGAATTTTTGTTTCTCCCGCAACGCATAAATTTACACCGGGGATATAGCCATCGTGTTTATTAGGATTAGCGCGATTGATGGTATCTTTGAAGGCAATGTAGGGCATTCCTGTTTCTACTTGGGAACGCATAATACTTTTAAATAAGTCCCGAGCATTGATTTTTTTATACAGGACAATCTCTCCGTCTAAATTAGCCTCTACTAAACGATAAGCCTCTTCAAATTCTTCTCCCCATAGTTCCGCTAATTCTATACCTAATTTTGTGCGAACTTCGTAGGGATCTACTAATGTCCACTCGGCTTTAGTTATCACCCGACGCATAAATTCATCGGTGATAACTAATTGGGGAAAAACATCATAAGCTTTGCGTCTTTGATCACCGTTTTCTGTCTGCATTTCCAGAAATTCTGGCACATCTAAATGCCAGATGTCAACACCGATAGTTACTGCCCCGGCGCGTCTTCCCCCCTGATTTACTGCAATAGCTGTATCGTTGAGTAATTTAATCCAAGGAATAATCCCCCCAGAAGCGTTAGCTTTCCCCATTACCCAGCTACCAGTGGCGCGAATTCTACTCACATTCACCCCGACACCGCCACCATTTTTTGAGATGCGGGCAGCATTAGCAATCTCGCTGAAAATGCTTTCTAAACTGTCGTCAATGGAAAGTATAAAACAACTGGTTAGGGAGCTTTTGGGAGTGCGTAAATTGGCTAAAATTGGGGTGGCAAGAGAGATTTTTCTTCGAGCAATTGCTTGATAAAATTTCTTAGCCCAGGGGAGTCTATTAGCCGGTTCTTCCACAGTGGCAAGCAGTAAGGAACAGGTTAATAATGCCTCTTGGGGTAACTCATTTTTGAGTAAATAACGGCTAGTGATTAACAATGCCCCGGCGTAATCATAATCGATATCCCAATCGGGATTAATCCAAGAACCAGCTTCTTTTAATTCTGCTTCGGAATAGATGAGAATCCTTTCGTCGTACAGTCGATTTTTAATTTGAGTTTTGACAGTTTCCTCGTAATTTCCGTATTGATAACCCCGGACTACTAAGGTATCTTTCCACAGACTCCAAATATGTAATCTTCCCGCCACATAGCGCCAATCCGGTTCCTCTGGACTACACATTTCTAGGGCGCAATTGATTAAATTATCCTGTATTTCCCTAGTGGTAATCCCATCCCGCAGGCGTGTGGTTAAACCCGCTTCTAAGGCGATTGAATTGACTTTTTTACCTTCACAAGCCCACTCTACCACGTCGCGAATTTTGCCGATATTTAAGCTGGTGGTGGAACCATCGCGCCGAATCACTCTAATTCCATGGCTGCCCATATTAGCTAAAGGGGTAGAACGAAAGGGTATTACTTCGTTATTTTTGTGAATGGAGACGGCAGTAGTCAAGGGCTTCGATTGCATAATTGGGAAATTGCGGCGTTAAAAAACTTGACAAATTAATCTATTTGTACTAGAGTATTCTATCAGATTTTCTGGGAAAACACAACATCTAGCGTCTTAAATAATCTTATCACTCTATATGTGGTATGACCAAGATTATTTTGTTCCCTAAAAACAGTATTTTAGATGACATTTTCCGCAGAAAATTCTCGATTTTCTTAAAATAGTTCTTTTGTATGCTTGACAAAAAGCTTTTTCTTTGGTAACAAAACAGACTGACTGCCGAGGAGGTTGTGGTGAGATTTTATTTGTTCTTAACTTTTCGATAATTTAAGACAAGAGTGGATTAAAAGTCAAATTTCCTCCGAGAACCTCTGAGAGAGTAAATTTTCTCTTTTCGCTATTTAGTGGCTTACCGCTAGAATAATAGGACAAAAACGCTATATATAGCGTCTAGCCAGTAGAGGACAAGGATGAAATATTTAGAAGAATGGCGTGGTAGCGGGGTGGATGCGGAGTTAATCCATCTCAATGTCACCGGTTTAGCGGGGTTATCTCCCAGTGAATACCTACTCTACTCCCAAGAATTACCGCGACGCAATGATGGCAGAGTTAGGGATAGTATTCTCAAGCGTTATGAACATACCAGTCAAGGCGGTTGGTGGTGTTCAGGAATTGACCTACTAACGGGCAATTATGACTCTTGGGGCTGTTTTAAGCCCGATTTTCCTCGTTTAAGCTTCGATAATGCTAAACCGATTAAGTACGAACATCCTCCCCAAACCCCTACGGGAGTCTTTGCTTTGCGGGTTCCCCTGAAAATTTGGCAAAAAATATCCCACTCCATCACTGTTGATATTTTAACTGAAGAAGTGGATAATACGCAAGAGGATCTCGGTTTTTGGTCCTGGGTAATTAAACATCCAGAGATACCTATTTGTCTTACGGAAGGAGCGAAAAAAGCGGGGGCATTACTAACAGCAGGTTATGTGACAATTGCTTTACCCGGGATTCACAATGGTTATCGTACTCCCAAGGACGAACTAGGTAGGAGAATCGGTAAATCTCATCTAATTCCGCAGCTAGAAAAATTAGCTAATTCCGGACGAAAAATTTATCTAGTTTTTGACCAAGAAACTAAACCGAAAACCCAGCAAGCGGTTAATTTAGCTTTACAGAGAATGGGTTATCTATTCACCCAGGCTAACTGTGAGGTAAAGGTGGTTACTTGGGATGCTGCTGACGGTAAAGGGGTGGATGATTTACTAATCAATCGAGGAGAAGATTACTTCCAACAAGTTTATCAAAAAGCTACCTCTTGGGAAATTTGGAAGGCAGCGAGTTTAAATAGTTTAACTCTCCCACCTCATCTAGAGTTAAATAGCCGTTACTTGCCAGATATTTCTATTCCTACATCAGCGCAGTTAATGGCGATTAAATCTGCTAAAGGTACGGGAAAAACTGAGTTTTTAGCCAGGATAGTTAAACAGGCTATTGCCAATCAACAAAAAGTTTTAGTTATTGGTCATCGGGTGAAACTGGTAGAGGAGTTATGTCAACGCTTTGGTTTAAACTATATCAGCAAAATTAGAGATAATCCTGCGGCACAAATTTACGGTTATGGTTTATGTATTGACTCTCTCCATCCCCAATCACAAGCTAAATTTCAAGCGGAAGATTGGCAGGGAGCTATTATCATTATCGATGAGATCGAACAGGTTCTATGGCATGGGTTAAATGGGGATACTTGTAAAACTAATCGTGTGGCAATTTTAAAATCCCTAAAGTCCCTGCTGCAAACTGTGGTCAGCAGTGGGGGTAAAGTCCTAGTTGCCGATGCTGATTTAAGTGATATTTCCCTAGATTATTTAACTTCTTTAGCTGCAATTGAACTAGAAACTTTCTTGATTAGTAACGAGTGGAAACCTAGTTATCAAGAAGCTTGGCGAGTTTATAACTACTCCGATAATACTCCCCAACGGCTAGTTAATGATTTGGTCAAACATATTAAAGACGGAGGCAAACCCTTTGTTTGTCTATCAGCACAAAAATTAACCAGTAAATGGGGAACAATTACCCTAGAATCTTATCTAAAAAAGCAATTTCCTCACAAGAAAGTTCTGCGGATAGACTCAGAGTCATTGCAAGATTCTAGTCACGCTGCCTATCAAGCGATTGGCAATTTAAATCAGTTGTTGCTTAACTATGATATAGTTCTAGCTAGTCCCGCGATCGAAACAGGAATTAGTATTGATATTCAGCAACACTTTTCCTCGGTTTGGTGTTTGGCACAGGGAATTCAGAATCCCACTTCTATCGCCCAATTTTTGGGGAGAATTAGAGAGAATATCCCTCGTTATATTTGGTCAGCAGTGTACGGATTTAATCAAGTGGGCAATGGGTCCACTTCTATCCCCAAACTTCTCACCTCTGGACACCGATTAACCGAGGTTAATATTCGCTTACTACACCAATCAGATTTAGAATCTCTGGAGGATTTAGATACAACTTTTCAGGCAGAATCTCTTCTCTGCTGGGCTAAAATGGCCGTGCGAGTCAATGCTTATATGCTTAATTATCGTCAGTCAATTCTAGGAATTTTACAAGCAGAAGGTCATAGAATTAAAGAACGAAATCAGGAGGAAGAACTAAACGTAACTAATCAGTTAACGGAAGCAATTGAAGAAATTATGGAACATAATTATCGTTCTGAATGCGAGGCAATTGCCAGCGCTGCCGAGATAACGGAATCAGAGTGTCGTCTGCTAAAAAAACAGTTAGTTAAGTCAGTAAAAGAAAGGAGAATTATCAGGAAATATGACCTATACAAACGCTATGGAATCCCCGTTACACCGCAATTAGTAATTAAAGATGATCAGGGATGGTATCAAGAACTACGCCTACATTACTTTTTGACAATTGGGCGACAATTTTTATGTGATCGAGATGCTTTAATTGCGCGTAAACTGATAGAATCAGGTCACGGAAGTTTATTTATTCCCGATTTTAATAGTAGTCAATTAGGAGTGATTATCGGGACGTTAGAATTGTTAGGAATTCCCGTATTATTAGCTGACCCTGAAAGAGAATTAACTAATCATGATGCTGATTTACAAAAAATGGCGGAAATCGCCATTAAAAACCGCAACGAGATTAAAACTATCACCAAGATTAACCTCGCTAATACTTCCCGTCCTCTGACGATTATTCGTAATTTTTTAAACTTGTTAGGTTATCAATTAACTAGCAAGGGCAGCCAGAGAATTGCTAAAAAATCTCTAAAAGTTTATCAAATTGTTACACCTTATGACGGTAGAGAACAAGTGTTTCAACAATGGTTATTCAGAGACGAAAAATGTGCGGGAAGTTCCGAGATTTGGTATGAATAAGGTTCTGGTTCTTCGTTACTTGGTATGCTTCGATAGTTCCCTAATGTAGCGCTTCCAGCGTTGCCTGTTCCCTAAAACCACCAGACTTCGTACCTCATCATTAAGATGACTGCTATAGGAGAAAGGCTGTAAATTTGCTCTCATACCCTTTTAAGCCGCAAAAAAGCTCTTTAACCGTTTTCGCAGCCAAGACACAGGATTTTTCAGGTCTTCCGAGGCTAAAAGCCCCATTTCTCGCAATTTCTGCTGACATTCGCGCAATTCCTCCTGACGTTGGGCGAGTGCCTCAGTGAATTCCTCCGCTAGAGCCGGATAAGTAGTGATAAGATGCTGAAACCCCTGACGATCGAGTAAAAATAACAAGGTTTCCCCCACTGCTTGCATAGTGGTAGGATAGGGAACCTCTAATATTAACGGTAATTCCCCAAAATATTGACCTTTATTAAAAGTAAAAATTTTACGACTGATTTTATCGTTTTCATAAAAAGCATCCACTTGTCCCTGCAAAACAATACAGAAATAATTAGTTCTTTCTCCCTGTCTAATTAAAATATCCCCGTCCTGGAGATGTTTACGACAACCCATTTCAATTAATACACGCAATTGCAGATCGTTAAAATGTTTAAAGTAACTCACCTCCAATAACATTTCTTTTAACGATAGCGGTTTTGAAGGTTTAACTATCTCCCGATCCTGTTCTTTAACTGCCTCAAAACTGTCGGTATTATGCAACCATAACTCTCGCTGGGGAAAAGGAATCGTTATGCCCCGATGACGCAGATTATGTTCGATAATGAAGTGTAGGGAACTTCTCAGAAAAACGGCCTGTTCGACTTTTTCCACCCATACCCACAACTCAAAATTTAAAGCACTATCACCAAAACCCCTAAAAATCACCTTGGGAAGCGGATTAAAGGCAATTTCTCCCGACATATAGGCTGATTGCAGCAGAATTTCCGTTACTATCAAAGGATCCGTACCGTAGGCAACTCCCACCGGTACAATGACTCGAATGCGCGAGTCGGTATAATGCCAATTCTGGACGCGATTGCTAGTTAGGATTGTGTTAGGAACGATTAACTCTGCACCATCAACAGTGCGAATAGTGGTGGAACGAATCGATATTTCCCTGATATAACCCTTTGTTTGCTCAAATTCGATAAAATCGCCCACTTTTAACTTTCGTTCCACCAACAAAGTTAAACCACTGGTGAGATTTTTGGTTAACTCCTGCAAACCGAAACCGATACCCACCCCCAAACCACCGGCTAAAACAGCGATCGAAGCGAGATTGAATCCAGTCAATTGTAGGGCGATAATATAACCAAAAGCCCCAAAAGCGAAACTAGCCAGAGTCGCGATCGCTTCTCGATTACCCTCATCAAAACCGATACTTTTCAGCAGACGATTTTTTAGTAAACTTTTAAAAGCGATCGTCAGACAGGTGACAAGAATAAACAGCACAAGAGTACTAATAATCCAACCGAGAGTGATGGACACACCACCAGCTCGCCAAAGGGGAGTGTAAAAAAAGGGCGTTAACCAGGCTGAGGGAGAGAAAGTCATCGCTAAAGTTCAGACTTGATAGGGATTACCCAGGCGATCCACAAAAACATTGTAATCTAAGGGTAAACGCCCTGGATTAAGCCGTGGTTCCGCTGCGTAACCGATGGGAACGACAACAGCGATCGCCAGATGGGGATGATCGGCAGCACCGATCACAGCTTTTACCTTGTCCTCAATCCAACCGTTAAGAAAACAACTAGATAAACCGAGACTTTCGGCAGCTAAAACCAGATGAGTAGCGGCAATCATCGCATCTTTAATCGCGTATTCCAGGGTTTTTTCGCCCAAATCCTTTTGAAATCCCGGGATAGCCTGTTTAAAATATTTTACCGTGCCTTCGTTCCAAGCACCCGTACTGAGGGCCTGTTCATAGATGGGGGTTAGATCTCCTCCTCCTGCGGCAGCATCGGCAGCAAAGACAAAAGTAACCGGCGCTTGGATAATTTGCTTTTGTCCCCAAGCGGCCTCGGCTAAAGCGGCCTTTTGTGCCTCATCTTGTACTAAGATAATTCGCCAATCTTGGATGTTGAAACTACTAGGTGCGGCAACAGTTAATTCTACTAGGGTTTTCAGCAGTTCTGGGGCGATCGGATCGGTGGTAAAAGTTTTAATAGAACGACGTTGATTAATCGCCGTGGGAACATCGAGAGGCAAGGTCATAAAGTCAGTGGATTGAGTTACATATTCCTAATTATTATAAGGTCAAGCTATCAGCCTCAGTCTTAGGTGTGACAAAACAGAAATGGGATGCCTCTCACATTTGCAGAAATACCGACAATCAGCAATTATCAGTGACTTTTAAATGATGGCTCTTCTCGACTTTGTGTGATAATTTTTGCTTATGGAATCGTGAAATGCTTATCGGGTAATACTTTTAGGACTATTTTGTCGAAGAAACTATCAGTATAGACCTCGTTTCCACACAGAAACCAGAAGAGCCAAATGATGACAAATGTATCAGCAGCTGTCTGTAAGCATCCCACCGAAAAACTAATGCGCGGGGGGTTTGGGGGGTTCTACCCCCCCCCAAAAGCTTGGATTGAGTGATAAAATCGAAAGTAAAGCCCAATTTTAAAAGAGAGTTTCCCCTGAAAAATCCCAACTTAGTAGATTGACAAAAATGAGATGCACCCACAGAAATAGTAAAACATCAGGGTTAAATTGTGGCAGTCAGGAAAAGATCAACTATACTGTTAGACTTAAACAGGTCATAACCCAATGACCATCTAGCTATAATTATGTCACCGCCACAAAAATCATTTTATGCTTTCTGAGCCGGAACCGAGGGACACTCTCACCACTGCCACCGTCAATATGGGCGATCAAAATGCCGATATCAAGCCAATTTTAGCTTTAAAAGAGTTGGTAGCCAGTTTATATCGCGAACAAAACAAAGTTCAAAATCTCTTAAGTTCCCTCGGGTTTGCCCTGCGGAGTTTCAATAATTTAAACCAATTCCTCGATCTTACCCCCTTGATGGCCGCACGAGTGGCAGATGCGGAGGGAGGGGCGTTGATTTTGAGCAAAAATAACGGTCAAGTGGCGCTCGATCAACTCCATTGCCAAGATAATCAAATTAATGGGGAACTACGCCGACAATTAGAGGCAATTATCCGACAATTAAACCAAGAAGCGGCACTTGAGAATAAAAATAATCGATCGCTTCTCGATAGTCTCGACCATCAAATCCGGCAAACTCTCGGACAGGGTACGCAGATTTATAGTACACCTGTTTTGATAAAAAATAGTGAGCGGGGACGTTTATACGTTTTCAGTCGCGATCCCGATTATGGTTGGACTCCCACCCGTCGTAAACTGCTGCAGCTAGTGGCCGATCAAACGGCGGTGGCTATAGCTAATAATGAATTAACGATCGAATTACGGGCCAAGGAACGTCAGGATCGAGAGCTAGAAATCGCTTCCGAAATCCAAAATCGTCTTTTACCCCGGCAATGTCCAAAAATTCAGGGGGTAGAATTGGCAGCCCACTGTAGAACGGCTAATCGCGTTGGTGGCGACTATTATGATTTTATCCCCTGCAACTACGATCAATTTAAACCGGCAAGGGAAGCGGAAAGGGAAGCCAGTACCGCTCCTTGGAGTATAGTCATCGGTGATGTTATGGGTAAAGGTGTCCCAGCAGGATTATTGATGACCATGACCCGGGGAATGTTGCGAGCGGAAGTGTTAAATCGTCACTCCCCGGCCCAGATTTTGCGTCATCTCAATCGGGTTATGTATGCCGATCTTGATAATTCTCATCGTTTCGTGACATTATTTTATTCCGAGTATGATCCCCTGACGCGCTGTCTTGGCTACAGTAATGCTGCCCATTATCCCACCCTCTGGTGGCGGGCTAAAACGGCAGAGTTAGAGTCTCTTGACACGGAAGGGACATTAGTTGGTTTAGAGGCCGATTCTATCTATGATGATGCCCAAGTGCAATTAGAAGCGGGAGATACGCTGATCTATTATACCGATGGCTTTACCGATGCAGTCAACTCGAAAGGGGAAAGATTTGATCAGAAAAATTGGCTATCGGCAGTTAAAGAAGCCTGTCAACAGTACAAAGATCCCGAACAGATTCTAGAATATTTATTTGGCAAAGTGTCCGCTTTTACTGGGTTAGGAAATGACAGTAGCGATGATATGACTTTAGTAGTTATGCGAGTGAAATCGGAAGAATAAATCATCGGTTTCTAGCTCATAAATTAGCCTAATTCGGCTCTTGCCAAGGAGCAAATAAAGGCAATAAAGCTAACCCAGGTAAAGCGGCAATTACCGTGATTAAAAAGAACCACTGCCAACCTATCTTCTCCGCTACACCTCCAGCGGGAGCTACCAAAATATCGCGACTAAAAGCCATCAAACTTGATAAGAGGGCGTACTGAGTAGCGGTAAAACGAGCATTACAAAGACTCATTAAAAAAGCCACAAAAGCGGCAGTACCTAGACCGCTGCAGAAGTTTTCAATATTAATAGATAAGACCATGAAAGGATAATTTTGCCCTAAATTTGCTAAAATAAAATAGGCTAAATTACTAATAGCTTGCAAACCGCCAAAAATCCAGAGCGATCGATTAATTCCCCAACGACTTAACAGGGAACCACCTAATAAAACTCCCACCATAGTTGCTATCATGCCCATGCCCCCTTGGATCGCCCCGATATCGGTTTGACTGAAACCAGTTTTTAAGAGAAAAGGAGTCACCATATTATTAACTAAAGCATCCCCTAAACGATAGAGAACAATAAAGGCGAGAAGGCCGATTCCTTTACCTATTTGATAGCGTTGAAAAAACTCTTGGAAAGGCAACCAAACCGCCTCTAAAAGGGTTTGAGGAGTGTCATCTCTAGGGGGAGTAGCCGGGGCAAAAAAAGACCAAATAATCGTTAAAGCCATCAGTGCAGCTAGAAAAAGATAGACCACAGGCCAGGGAAAGTGATCGGCTAAAATTAAAGTGATCGAACCAGTTAAAATTAAAGCCAAACGATAACCTAAAACCCCGATCGCTACCCCAGCACCCATCTCCCATTTTTCTAAAATATCTGTGCGATAGGCATCGTAGGCAATATCTTGAGTGGCACTAAAAAAAGCGATCAGTAAAGCATTAATTGCCAATAATTCCAAAGATTGTTTTGGTTGTTGAAAAGCCATGAAACCAATCGCTAAAGTTAAACAAATTTGAGCGATTAAAATCCAACCGCGACGACGACCAAGAAAAGGAGGAACATAGCGATCGAGTAAGGGAGACCAAAGAAATTTGAGAGAGTAGGGGAGAGCGACTAAACTAAATAAACCGATCGATTTCAGATCCACTCCTTCGGTGGTCATCCAAGCTTGCAGGGTGCGACTGGTGAGCAATAAGGGTAATCCAGAAGCGAAACCTAAGAATAACAAAGCCGCCATTTTTTGACTGCGGAACACTTGCAAATAAGCGGCAATTTCTTTGATCATAGAGCGGGGTAGGAGGATAGATTAGATTAAAGAATATAGTTAATTGACCCAAAAAGAAAGAAATTAGTTCTGACCGACATCATCTCATCTTAACCATAGCCCAGCGATCAAAAAAAATTCCCGAAAAATAGCGGTCTTTCCCCCAGCCGGGGCTATAGGCAGTAGAATGGATGAGATTTTGATTCAGTAGTCTTGAAAAATAGCGGTCTTCTCCCTAAGATAGATGCTTGATTCCCCCAACTAGCTCCCATCCCTATTTACCCTTCCTAGATAAGGACTGCCATCCCCACCTTCCCCGCCGACTCCTGTGATTAAAGTGGACTCCTGTTTTATCTCATACCTATTGTCTCATCCCTCCGACTCGGAAATCGGTGACACTGCCGCCATTACCGTCGAGGTGCGTTTAGCCCAAGGCCAAGATCTCAAAAGTTTGGCGGAGATTCTCACCGATAGTTTTTTCCCCACGGCCAATTATTGGTCTTTTCTGCGTCCCATCTTTAAATTAGGCATTTACGAGGACTTACGGGGACGATTGCGCGGCGATACCCCCTACTACCACTGTCTGGTAGTCAGTCAAACCAGCGTCACTGCCACCGGTCCTGAGGAAATTATTGTCGCTACGGCGGAAATCTGCTTAAAATCCAGTTCTTTTTTGGCTGTTCCCATTCCTTATATCTCTAATTTAGCCGTTAGTCCCGATCGCCGGCGTGCCGGTCTGGCCCGGAGATTGCTGCTCAAGTGTGAACAGATCGCTAGAGAATGGGGTTTTGAGGAACTTTCCCTCCATGTTCTCGATAACAATCTAGCAGCCCAGTCACTCTACTTAAGTAGCGGTTATCGTCTGCAAAAAACCGACGGTTGGTTGAGCAATTGGTTATTTAATCGACCACAAAAGTTATTTCTGCACAAAAAAATCAGCCATTGAGGAGATAGGAGACAGGGGGCCGAAGGCAGAAGGCAGCTTTTATTTATTATCCCCACACCCCACACCCCACTTCCCCACCAGCAAACCCTAGATATTTCGACAAAATTGCGATGCAGAACAATTATAAGGAAAAATTCTGCTATATTATCTGCTAACTCTCTAGAAAACCCAATTAGTTTAATAATCTTTTCCTGGTATCTGAGAAAAAAAATAGTTCATCTCTTTAAAATATGGTTTTAGGGAGATAGTTAGTGACTGTGTGAGGCAATTTGTGGTTAATAAAACAAAATCAAGGCTTAAAAGCGGAAAATCAGGGAAATTATCAGCTAAACCTGTTAAAAAGCGGCGACTGTCCCGTAAATGGTTCCTGACAGCCCTAGGCTTAACTGGCTGCGCCCTAGTTTCCGCCACGGCGGGAGCTATGTTGGCGGTGTCTCTCTCCTCCAAACCTTTGCGACAAGCTGTCCTTAGTCCTCAAGAAGCCGCCGCTTTTAACAATCAGCAGGCCATATCCTATGAAAATCTGCAACTTCCCGCCCTCAACCGTCCCGTTAATATTCTGGTAGTGGGTGCGAAAGTGTTGACATCCGATGTCAAGGAGGCACAAACCCCAGATTTGGGTTATCATGCCCCAGTTAATTCCTTGGAGGGTTTAACCGATACCATGCTGTTACTGCGTTTTGACCCCCAAAGACAGAAGTTAACTATGCTTTCCATCCCCCGGGATACCCGCACCGATATCGAGGGTTACGGGGAGAAAAAAATCAATCAAGCTAACGCCCTCGGTGGACCTGCTTTAACGGCGGAAACGGTTAGTCATCTTTTAGAGGGAGTCGCTATCGATCGCTATGTTCGCATTAATGTGCAGGGTGTGGAAAAATTAATTGATGCTTTGGGAGGGGTGACGATATATGTTCCCAAAGACATGAAGTACCAAGATTTTAGTCAACACCTCTACATTGACCTGAAAAAAGGGGAACAACACCTCAACGGCGAGAAATTCCTCCAGTTTGCCCGTTTTCGTCACGATGCTAACGGGGATATCGGTCGTATCCAACGACAACAGGAATTAATGCGGTCTTTAGTGGAACAAACCCTAAAACCAGCAACTTTATTGAAAATTCCTGATATTATCGAGGTTATCCGCCATAATATCGATACTAATCTCAGTTTAGAGGAGTTACTCGCCCTAGCCAGTTTTGCCTCCAAAACTCAGCGCGCTGATGTGCAAATGCTCCTGCTACCCGGAGACTTTAATGGTGATGGTCGCCAAGGGATCAGTTATTGGTTGCCCAATCAAAGTAAAATTCAAGAGCTAGTAGCCCAACATTTCAATCACGGCTTTTTTATGGCTGACATCGAGGAAAACACGCAACCGACTCGCATAGCTGTGGAAGATAGCATCGATAATCCAGAAGCGGTACAAACTCTAGTCAGATATCTGCGCTCATTGGGTTATGAAAATGTTTTTGTCTCTAAGTCTTCATCGCCAATTCTAGAAACTACCAAAATTATTGCCCAAAAAGGGGATGATTCCCTCGCTGCTGCCCTGCATAATAGCCTTGGTCTCGGGGAAGTTTTGGTGGAAAGTACAGGGAATCTCGCTTCTGATGTGACAATTAAAATCGGTCAAGATTGGCAAGAAAAATCAGCTAATCTTTCTGAGCTATCCCCTGGCAACTAAGAGAAAAATCAAGTTTATCTGAGTTAGGAGTTGAGTTACCCATTGACAAAAAACTCATCCATTATCAGTTATCATTGATTAATGATTGGTCACTGTTTACTAATTACTGATTACTCTCCCATGATTCCTTTTTTTGAGAAACTAAAAACTCCTTTAACTAAGCAAAAAATCTCAGTTCTGCAAATTAATTTGGGGAAAAGATGTAACCTTGCCTGTAGCCATTGTCATGTGGAAGCTAGTCCAGTTCGCTCCGAAGAAATGACTCCAGAAGTGTGCGAACAAATTATCGAACTGATCGAAAGATTTCCCAAAATTAAAACCGTCGATCTGACCGGCGGCGCTCCCGAAATGCTCTACGGTTTTAAACCAATTGTGGAAACCTCTAGAAAAGCTGGGAAAGAGGTAATTGTGCGCTCGAATTTAACTATTTATTTCGAGAAAGGATTTACTGATATTCCTGAATATTGCGCTCGACATCAGCTGCGGGTGGTGGCTTCTTTACCCTGTTATCTTGCCGATAATGTGGATAAAATGCGCGGGGAAGGAGTCTATGATCGATCGATTGCCGCTTTACAATGGTTGAACCGTCTTGGCTACGCTCAAGAGCCGAATTTGATTGTGGATTTAGTCTATAATCCCCAGATTCCTAAGTCAGAGAATTTTTCTCTCACACCGGATCAGGTATCCCTAACACAGGATTACAAAAAGTTCTTGCAAGAACATTTTAATATTTCTTTTAACAATCTGTTTACTATCACTAACCTACCCGTCGGAAGGACGCGTTTCCATCTGGAACACCGGCAACTCTATCAACCCTATCTTCAATTCCTCGAAGACCATTTTAATGGCGATACTGTTGAACATTTGATGTGTCGTCATCAGCTTTCGATCGATTATTTGGGTAATATCTATGACTGCGATTTTAATCAGATGGAGGGTCTGGGCGCTTGCACCAGTCAAGTCCAAAAATTAACCCTGCCGGATTTATTACAAGCCGATAGTTTAGATGTAATTGCAGAGGTACAAACCGCTTCCTATTGCTACGGTTGCACTGCCGGCAGCGGTTCCAGTTGTGGAGGAGCTTTGATTTCAACTTGAACAAGTGTACTGGATTGACAGCCTGTCTCGGAAAATTTAGTACAAATGCTCGGACTAGCTCTCCCTGCTGCCAACTGCGCTGCTGTCTTAACGAGTAATCTTAGATAGTTAAAAGTTTAACCGATGATTAAGGACCAGAAAAAACCGCCGATTCGATATCTTGACGACTAAGGGAGTATTTAAAAGCGCGATTGATATCGCTGCCGTCATTGGCTGCCCGAAAGTAACGAACGGTGATTTCTTCAATATCGAGGCAAATTTCCGCTTTCCATGTCGGTTTTTCCACAGTCCAACAGTGGATATTCTCGGTATTTTTCCGACAACCTAATTTAACTAGCCATGTTTCGATCGCCGGTAAGGGATGATTATAGAGGGGAGTATCAGCAGTGGGAATCTTCATCGCGTCTAAATCAAAAATAATTGGGCTACAGTGACAGCATTCTCTCCTCGAAGCATAGCAATAATCACCGCCAGTAACAAGCAGCCGAGCAGGGTGAGTGCCAAGATAAACAAAGCAAAAATTTCTCCCGAAGACAGGGGGCGATCGGTCGGATCGAGATAGGCGCTACGATTAGCTATGGGTTCATCGCTATCCGGGATAGTTTGGATGACATTCCAGCGCGAGTAACCTATCTGTAAATCATACAGGGAACGGCGATCGGGATTACTCAGGGTGGCATAAGCTTCGTTAAGACGCTGGAATTTCACCGTTGCCACTTCGGGGCTGAGTTCGGTAGTATCGGGGTGGTATCGTTTGCTGAGTTCCCGATAGGCGCGTCGCACTTCGATCACCGAGGCACTCGGATGTAGTCCTAGAATGGCATAATAAGTATTGGCAAAGCGCGAGTTAGCGGCAATGACTCGCGAGGTGGTTTGGGAATTATCGCGCTCGAAGGTCACAAGATTTTTTACACTAAAAATTGTCTTAATATTTTAACCCTGTTGATCATGAAATCTCGTTATCGGCTGCGTCTTCGGATCTGTCTTGTCTTTCTTATCATGGCCCTGACGAGTTTGTCTCCTTGGCTAACCCCTAGCGCCTATGCGGGGATCGATGATGATCGCCTTGATGGTAATATTTTTGTGGTCTATGCGGGTAATGGTTCCCTCGTACCACCACGTCTAAATTTAGCGGAAACTTTTCAACGGAAAATTCCAGCTATTATTGTCTATTATCTGGATGATAGTAGTGATTGTAAGCGATTTGCGGCGATTGTCTCCCGTTTTCAAGAGTTTTACGGTCGCGCCGCCAGTATTATCCCCGTTACTGTCGATTCTATCCCCTTAAAGTCTTCCTATCGTCCCGATGAACCAGGTTACTATTATCGTGGTGGGATTCCCCAAACGGTGGTTTTAGACCAACAGGGTAAAGTAGTTTATGATGGTTTGGGCAATGTTAAATATGAAGATGTGGATGATGTCTTAAGAAAGGTTTTTGAGCTTTTGCCTCGATCAGAATCGGTAGAGTTAAAAAGACGCTCTTTTAACGAGTTTAACGCCGAATTGCGCTAGTTACCTCTTTTTTATCCTCAATTGAACGAACCCACTTTCCACCCCACTCTTAGCGTAGCGGAGTGGGGTGGAAAGTCCAGGGAGCGGCAATTGAGGGGGTTCAATGCCTAAGCTAAAGATTAGCTGAATCTCAACCAGCAATTTAAATTCGCGGGCAGCTTACAAGGCGATGCGATCGCCTTTAGATAAAGAAGTTACCAACAGGAATTCTTGTAACCATTTTCTTGCCTTCGGCTTTATTTATGTCAGTGGTGTTGGGTTTCGTTCCGAGGTCTCAATTTACCAGATCGGCGATAGGGAGAAAAGCTCAAGACTTAATAAATAAATAAATCAGCAGAGACAGAAAAGAAACCTGCTAACTTTTTTGCCTGTTTCTTACTAATTTGTCGCTTCCCATTAACAATCTCTGAGACAATCCCACTAGAACCAATCCCTGCCCTGACTAAATCCGCTTGAATCAAGCTCCTTGCCTCCATAAGGGTTTGCAGGATCGAAACAGGAGTAGAAGCTGACCCTGGCTGAAATCGCGCTTCTTCGTATATCTCAATCAATACTTCCCACACATCGAGAATTTGTTCCTCTAATTCATGGGGATTTTGCTTAAAAAAAAGTTGTTCAGCGATCGCCAAAGCTCGGTTGTATTGCTCCTCCGTTTGAATAACAAAGGGAAGTATTGAAGTTTCTACGGTCGAGGGATTAAAAGTAAGGGTCATTTTTCCAATCCTCCTGGTCATATTCAGCATGGGTCAAAACATACTTGATGTAAATTCTGCTTTTTTTATAGTTAATCCCGACAATCAAACGATAACGATTACCTTTGATATTAAAAACCGTAAAATTGCCGACAGGATCAGCTTTTGGGAAAACCTGACGCACATCATTAATACTGAGCCATTGTGAACCTTTGGCAATTCGATACCAATCATCTAAAGGTTTTTTCAGGTCAGCGTGCTTTTCAAATGCCTCCTGAAGCGTTTCATAGCTGATAATCCTCAAAACGATTCCCCAGTAGGCTAACAAAGAGCAAGTTAAACTCTCTTTTTCATACTCTCATTATGAGAGGGAGCTTGTCAAGGGAAAATTTTTCTGCTCAACTTGCGATCGCACTTGCTCATCACCAAGCGATCGCTCATTCGGCCAAATTTCACAGACGTTGGGTTTCATACTTCAACTCAACCTACGTTCTGAATTGCGCTAGTCACCTCCTTTTTTATCCTCAATTGAACGAACCCACTCCCCACGCCACTCTTAGCGTAGCGGAGTGGGAAGTGCAGGGATACGATTAGGGTTATTTTTTCCCTGATTTGCGCTTAAATGATGTGCCAAATCCGACTAGGGTTACTAATCCTAGTCCTAAAATAGTTGAAGGTTCAGGAACTGTTACTCCTACACCTACACCAAAATCAGCAGCATCTAAAAAATTGCCAATTGATATATTGCCAGAACCAGTCGAAATTGCAGAGTAAGCAAAGCGAACATTATTGCCAAGAGCAATAATGGATGCCTCTCCAGCATTGGTGTTCTGTACCCAGGCGCTAGCAGTGGCAGAATATTGCTTAGTAAACAATACTGTATCATTCCCGCCACCTGGTAGGTTATCACTCCCTAAATCGGTAATCGTTAATGCCATCACATCAGTTCCTTGTCGCGCACGATGGGCGAAAGTAAAACCAACTTGAGATCCTGCGGCAATACCAGAAACATCCTGGAACAAAGTTCCATTGATAAAAGCATTAATTTCAGCGAATTGTTTCCCTTGATATGCGGGAACCCCCCCAAAACCATCAACCCAAATTTCAATCGCACTATCTGTGGTTTTCCAACCTGGAACATTAGCAGGTGGTAATTGCTGCAAAATTGAGGAAGTACCAAGATCTGGTAATTCCAAACCGCCATTAATTAATCCTGCTTGCGCTTCTGATGTGGAAGTAGCGATGCTCATAAGAGCGATTGCAGCAGTTGTGGAGGCTAAAGCAAGGGGCTTGTTAGATAATTTATTCTTACCCCCCCCCGAAATTCATAAGTTTCGCTAAACTAAACACGATGTACTCCTTGAAAGTCATTGTTTTTTTGTGAACTACCAGACACTGATCGCTAGGCGATAGGGTACTAGCCTTCCAGGTGATTATAAGCTAAGAGGCATCTAAACCGCAACTACCAGGGTAAGCGCATCTTAACAATCCTTAAAAAGTTTGCTAACCTGATTATACTGAGAACAATAATCATTCTTATAGGTGTGAGAGACAGCAATGAAAATCAAGCAAAATTTCCTAACAGCAGCGATACTACTGGGTTTTTCAGGTCCGGTACTGGCTAATAGTCTCGAAAACCTCTCTAGTAACCCTATGGCACAGGTGACGACGGTGAATCAATTGCGGGATGTTGCTCCCACCGCCTGGGCTTTTGAGGCCTTAAGAAGTCTCGTGGAGAGGTATGGTTGTATAGTAGGTTATCCTGACCGTACTTTTCGCGGTGAACGCGCTTTAACTCGTTGGGAATTTGCCGCCGGGTTGAATTCCTGCTTAAATACCCTAGAAAGATTGATTCAAGAAGGAGTAGGGGTATTAAAAGAAGATATAGACAGAATCAAGCGATTAGTCAGCGAATTCGAGACAGAATTAGCGGCTTTAGGGGCAAGAGTTGATAACTTAGAAAATCGAGTCGCTTTTCTGGAAAATAATCAATTTTCCACCACCACTAAATTAACCGGGGAAGTGGTGACGGCATTATATGGGGTAGCCACAGGAGAAAAAAACGGTGGTGAAGGGATTCCCCAAGTGCCAGCTTTTGGTTATCGGGCCCGTTTAGAATTAAATACTAGCTTTACAGGCAAAGATTTACTCTATACCCGTCTAGCAACGGGAAATATTGCCGATTTAGCCGATACTACGGGAACTTTTGAAAGTACCTTAGCTTTTACCCAACCCGACGGCAACGATTTACTACTAGAAGTTTTAAACTACAGTTTCCCCGTCACGGAAAATATCTACCTCTGGTTAGAAGCGACGGGAGGTGCTACAGATGACTTTACCAATACCCTCAACTTTTTGGATGGAGATGGTGCTAGTGGGGCGCTTTCCGCTTTTGGTACCCGCAATCCCCTTTATTTTGCCCCCGGACAAACTGGACTCGGTTTACAGGGTAATTATGGGGCTTTGCAATTCAGCGCCGGTTATCTTGCTGGGGATGCTAACGATCCTAACCCGGGTGCGGGTTTATTTAACGGTTCCTATACTGCCCTGGCACAGGTGGGTTATGTTCCGGGCGAGAATTTTGGCATTGCTTTATCCTACCTTCATGGTTATAACCAATTAGATACGGAAACGGGAAGCCAGCGCTCGAATTTCCGATTTTTCACCGAAGAACTATTCGGGGAGGCTGTCCCGACAATTAATAATAGTTTGGGTTTACAATTTACTTGGCGAATTGTCGATGGTTTTGTCCTCGGTGGTTGGGGTGGCTATACAAAAGCTATCACCCTTAGCACTTTAAATGGACAACTAGAACGCGGAGATTTAGATATCTGGAATTGGGCGGTAACTTTGGCTTTTCCTGATTTATTTAAGGAAGGAAATACGGCGGGTATTATTGTTGGTATGCAGCCCTGGGTATCTAGTTCTAGTATTAGATTAAATGATGGTAGTGCCACTAATGATCCCGATACTTCCTTTCATATCGAAGGATTTTATGAGTGGAAACTCACCGATAATATTGCCCTTACTCCGGGGGTAATCGTGATTACTTCTCCTAACTCAAATAACAACAATTCCACCTTAGTTATCGGTACTATCCGCACGACTTTTACTTTCTGATTTGTCTAGGCAGCCAGTCAGAAATAAAGATAAAGTATGACGAAATTTAACATCATTTATCGACGACTGGCTGCTGTTCCGCATTTCCCCACTCTAAACTAACTGAATGAAGAGGCATTTATGGTATTTTTAGAGGCAATTTAGCCAACTTTTGTGGTTTCTTTTTTGATGGATTTAGAGGGTTTTAGTTTATGCTTGAGGGTTGCACCCACAAAGCTATAATATTGATGGCAAGTTCGAGGACACACCAGATGAAACGAGACGAGGTACTGGCAATTCTAGCGGCACACCAAATCTCATTGCTGGATATTTATCAACAAATTGATTTTACTTTAACTGAAGAATAATGATTAAATCCCATCTCAATTAATTACCTTACTCCTCTTCTCTACTCATTAAAGTAGCGACTAAGAAATTCCTGGGGAGTAATGATGGGGATATTTTCAAAGTTATGTAATGTTAGTAAATCTAAATCTCCTGTAATAATAACTTCTGCTTGAATAACTATAGCACTCGCTAAAATAACAGCATCATCTGGATCTCTAAGTTGAGGAACTTCTAGTAGTCTGTCAACACGAAAAAAGACGGGAGCTTGGTAGCCCCGTCGTTTCAACACGGGGCGGAAAAGCGACGCGAGCGGATTTATCCGCCGTCCTAATGTCTGTCATGATGTGGGTCATTAAT
>VYMC01000050.1_pt1 | contig 39587 bp, 35 predicted proteins | sample 5115301 | NCBI WGS metagenome assembly VYMC01 (sample SAMN12291802, study PRJNA351875) | freshwater metagenome | isolation source: freshwater lake | place: USA: Michigan, Wintergreen Lake | collected 2013-08-08 | reverse complement strand
GAACGAAAAGGCACTCCCGCGAGGGGGTGCTTTTTTGTTGTTAGAATTATGATTTGATAATTTTGGATTGATCATCCTGAAATTTTCAAATCCTGAAAATCCTGAAAATCCTGAAAATCCTGATCAGGTTTTGGGATTGTTAGAACTATCTGTAAACATTTACTTTACTCTGTTCCCCGTTCCTTTAATCCTAATTTCATAGTAGCCAGATTTTTAATGTTAGAATCGAATTACTCCCTTTAGACTTTGCTATGCGTGCGATTGAAACCACTGGTATCCTCAATACCCAAGGCCAAATTCAACTTGATCATCCTATTCCTCAAGAAAAAGATCGGTTTGTGCGCGTCATTCTTTTGATGTCGGAAGATGAACTGAACGAAAAAAACTGGCTGGATGCCGTTTCCCATAACCCTAGCTTTGCTTTTCTGCATGATACCGAAGAAGATATTTATAATCTAAACGATGGACAACCTGTAAGCAATGAAGGGTAAAATCGTATTGATTCAATTTCCCTTCGACGATTTATCTTCCAGTAAAGTTCGTCCTGCTTATTGCCTAACCAATAAAATTGGAGGCTATCAACACATTATCTTTGCCCTGATCACCAGTCGTATTTACGAAAATCTGCTTCGTACAGATATTATTTTGAGTTCAGAAAGTCCAAATTTTATGATAAGTGGTCTTCGCCAATCCTCAGCCATCAGACTTGATCATTGAGTAACACTTCGAGCTTCACTGATTCAGCGTGAACTAGGCTCATTATCATTAAAAACTCAAACTTTGATTATAGATATTTTGTCCGATATTCTACGTTCCTAATATACCTTTAAATTAGGTAAATCTTGCTAGAGGCTAACATTTGTTCTTCTCTTTATAACTAGCCTACATTCAACGGATTTAGATGAACCCCCCGCTTTTGTGGAGAAAATGCGGAAATTAAAGGCAGAAAGGGCAGCGGCAGAAAATTATTAATCAGTATTAAGTAATTCTCATTGCTTGATTAGGAGATGCCCAAGATTATCAAGACCGGATTACTCATATTCCTCCATAAGCCATCTTCCGCACTTCTTAACATTCAATTGATAATTTTTACTAATACATTGCTTACAACCCATTGCCAGTAAGGATTATAGCTACAATGATGGATTTTTATCAAGGTGAAGAATTGTAATTGGTTTTCTCAGAAAAAATCAATTATTGAAAATAGTTCTCAATAGTACTCTCTACAATGACAGTTTTTCGTAAAAACATCTTGGGGAATGTAAAAACATATAAAAATATATGAAGATGTGCGGAATGTCGGCTATAAATAGCGAAGATTTAAAAGGGAATCCAATCAACTCGGTCAATCCATTCTTCTGCTTCAGATGCTTCCCAAATCAGATATAATTCTTCTACCCAGATTTCTAAATTAGCACTGGGGCGCAACCACAGTAAACCCCAAATATGTCCCCCCTTATCCCAATGGTTTTTGAGGTGTCCGGGCATACTGCGACGATTATTGGTAACTAATAACCGTTGAAATGACGCAACATAATCTAGGATTTCTGGGTCTAAAGTTCCTAGGGGTGGTGCATCGGGTTCACCTACTCGCAAAATATCGAGATTAGGATTCAATCGTAAAAGAGATATTTTGAGGTCTGGGGATAAGTTTTCATGTAAGGATTCAGGTGTCTCAAATGCAGTCACAGAGCGGCTAAATTAAGGCTTTCAGCGTTTCTTAATGAGAATGAGCATTTGTCCATAATTCCCCTAAATGCTTACACAGCAAGGGGTTGACTGCTTTTTGTATGACCTGAATCCTTACGTTTTCATCTAACAAAAACCGGATTCTCATGCGAGGTTTAGTTCTTGCGGTTTCCGTTTTAGTTTCAGTTGTCTTAGGCGTTGAATCAGGAGTGATGGCTCGGTATTTAACCACTGCTGGTATTGTTCTTCCTGCCAGTCACGGAGGCGCTGAAGATAAGCATCTATCTGGGGCTTATTTTGGTAGTAATAGGTGAGAGTAGCGTAAATTTTCTCTAGGTTTAAGCTGGGTAACTCTTGGAGAATCTGCGGGGAAGTATAACCTTTTAAATGGTAGTTGATAACATCCTCAATCCCAATGCGATGTCCTTTAATGCGGATGTCATCTGGCTCAAAAACTTCAAAGTATTCTTCTAGTTGCATGGTTTTCTTGTGGCAAACTTTCTCTTTTAATTGTAGCACTGCTACCAGTTATCAGTGATCAGCCTGGCTCTTTGATAACTGTTCACTGTTCACTGTTCACTGATAACTGAAAAGGCGTTTCTACTTCCAGGGACGAAGCGAAAGAAAGGCTGCCTTACCCGTGACATAGCTCCCCGCCCTCAAGAAATAGTATCATCTGTTGTCAATGCCAAAACTTCCCGATGAGCAAGGATTCTCTGTTTGTTCCCCTCTAATATCAGCCAAACTTATCGTTTCACTAAAGTAAAATTGTCCTAACACTATCAATAATTGGCTTAACCAGTTGAAATAGCCCTGAAACCCTTCTTAAGACTGTTTCTAGAGCATCAAGTGAGTTTTTGGCTGGCTTTTTAAGTTCTGTACTTTGTTGATTATTTGCAAATTGAGCAATATTGCTAACTAATATGTTCTTGTGCAGATTCTTTATCGTCTGAGTTTAAGGCGGATTGCTCAATAGTAGATTGTAGTTGCTTGAGTAACTCTGCTAGTTTTTTGGCGTTTGGATTGCTTGAGGCTTGAAGTTGGTTAATGGTGCTGTTACTGATGTCTCTACCGGACACACCTGTTTGATTTTTGCCAACAACTAGGTTCTTGTTGTCAATACCGCCGACGATAGCATCGCCACCAGAGGATTCTGCTTTGTTGATTTTGCTAAACATATTTTCTACAGCTATGCTGACTAAACTAAAGCTTGTTCTGATTTTATCATTTTCAGATTGGGAACGCTGAGATTGTTTAGTTTCTTTTTGGATTTGTACTTCTTGGGTCAGTTGTAGGACTTGGGTTTGGGTGATTTCTAGCTGATTTCGCAGTCGTATGAGTTCGGTTTCTATGACTTCATAGTTCTGTTTTGCGTCTTTAGGGAGTATTTTGGCAAGTTCGGAGACAAGAGATTGATAGGTTTGTCTGGCACTCTGGGGGATGTTAGTGATTGTTTCTGTCAGTTTGGTAAAGAGGCTATAGGCTAGTGCTTTATTGGGATTGGGATTGTTATGTGCAAGTCGAAGCAGGATATCACCATCACCAATATTTTCTATTGATTTAAAGTAGTAACCGTCTTCTTTTCGCAGTTCGAGCATTAAAGGTAGGGCAAGTTTAAATGCTTCTGGATCATCTCCGTTGCGAAAGAGTAGATCTAAAGATTTTTGATATTGGATAATAATTTTCTCAAAGTCTCCTTCCTGAAAAGAACCGCTTGCTGGCTTTCGTTCTTTTTGTCCTTGTTCAAGATAAATATATGGTTCTTCGTTACTTGGTATGGTTAGATCGGGTGGCATAAATCGACTAAATTCTTATCTGGCAAGAGACTTAATTGATTAGTTCGTTCTAGATCGAAAACAATTGACAAAAATCGCAGCAATGTCTTTCTATATGAGGGTTTCATCCCTTATAACCTCCGTCCATTGCATAACACAAACCGAAGAACCATTATTTATTAACCTTTTTGCCTCCAGCCTAGACCTTTTTCAACAAACCCTATATACAAAGTCAGTATTGATCCGATCGCACTCAAGCGCGGGATTTCTGCTGATACTAAGTTAAAATCATAAAAAGCCCACACTCCCAGAAAGCCATTTATTTTTTACAATGGAAGATTACCTGGATTATTTTTGCGGGGGGGCGATCGGTGATTCTCAATTTTTCCCTAAGGATTGTAGCGGCCAAAGGCAGACTATTCTGTAAGTTTTCACTCTACAAAACCTATCGGGTGGTCAGTAGCGCCCCCGTCGATGTCCTCTGGCAAAAATTAATCAATGTGGCCGATGTCTCTTGGCATCCTTTGATTGCCAAGGCTGATGTTCCCTTGGGTTTAATCGCTAAACCGGGGTTAATCTATCAAGCTGTCACCCGTCTGACTCCCATTCCTATCCGGGTTTTCGTGGAAAATGTCCGCCCTGGGGAACTACTCAGCCTCAGAGTTCTCGCTATCCCCGGCATGGAACAGAAAATGACCTACCAAGTGGAATCAACCCTCTGTGGTACTTATATTTCCTATTCTGTCACCCTGCGCGGTTGGCTGTCCCCCTTCATCTGGTGGTTAAGTCGTCCCTATTTAGCCAAAGTCGCCGCCCAACTAGCTCACGCCGCCGAAGAATTAACGGCCTAAAAAAAATTCCTTCCCATTGTGCTAATAAATAATCTGTCAAGGGTCAAGATCTAAGTCACAATGGTATATGGATAGACTTAAACAAAATTTTAGTCAGCTACATTGGTACATATAGTCTACTGATATCATCCCGACGAGTTGAGCGCAACAACCTCAATCCGCCGGGATGAACTATCTCTAGAGACTTTACTGATGAAGTAAGCTCTACAGGAGGGAACTATGGGGGAATTAAACACAGCCGAACTTCTAGTTAAATGTCTAGAGAATGAAGGGGTCGAGTATATTTTTGGGCTACCCGGGGAAGAAAACCTCGATGTTTTGGAAGCCCTAAAAAACTCCTCGATCAAATTTATCACCACCCGTCACGAACAGGGCGCGGCTTTTATGGCCGATGTCTATGGACGCTTGACGGGAAAAGCGGGGGTTTGTCTCTCCACCCTAGGACCGGGGGCGACTAACCTGATGACGGGGGTAGCCGATGCTAACCTGGATGGGGCGCCCTTGGTGGCCATCACTGGCCAGGTGGGAACCGATCGGATGCACATTGAATCCCATCAATATCTGGATCTGGTGGCCATGTTCGCCCCAGTGACGAAATGGAATAAACAGATCGTCCGGCCGGGTATCACCCCAGAAGTGGTACGGAGAGCCTTTAAAACCGCCCAAAGTGAGAAACCGGGGGCAGTTCATATCGATCTTCCCGAAAATATCGCCGCTATGGCTGCCGATGGGAGTCCTTTGCCCCTCGATAGTCAGGAAAAAGTTTACGCTTCCTATCGGACTTTGAATATGGCGGCGGTGGTGATTTCTAAAGCGAAAAATCCCTTGATTTTGGCAGGAAATGGGGCAATTCGCGCTAATGCTAGTGAGGCTTTAACGGAATTCGCCACGGCCTTGAATATCCCTGTGGCTAACACTTTTATGGGTAAGGGGGTGATTCCCTATACCCATCCTCTGGCTCTTTGGGCGGTAGGATTACAGCAACGGGATTTGATTAGTTGTGCCTTCGATCGCAGTGATTTAATTATCGCTGTTGGCTACGATTTAATCGAGTATTCGCCGAAAAAATGGAATCCAGACGGGAAATTACCGATTATTCACATCGGCATGACTCCAGCAGAAATTGACAGTAGTTATGCGCCGGTGGTGGAAGTGGTGGGTGATATCACCGATTCTCTCATTGATATCCTCAAACGGGCCGATCGCCAGAATAAACCAACTCCTATCACTGCGGGGTTAAAGACGGAAATTCGGGCTGATTACGAAACCTATGCCAATGATACGGGTTTTCCGATCAAGCCACAAAAATTGATCTACGATCTGCGTCAGGTGATGGGACCAGAAGATATCGCCATTTCTGACGTGGGCGCTCATAAAATGTGGATGGCCCGCCATTATCACTGCGATTGTCCTAATACTTGCATTATTTCTAACGGTTTCGCCGCTATGGGTATTGCTATCCCTGGTGCGATCGCCGCTAAGTTAGTTCATCCCGATAAGCGCATTGTGGCGGTGACGGGGGACGGCGGTTTTATGATGAATTGTCAGGAATTGGAGACAGCTTTGCGGGTGGGAACTCCCTTCGTCACTCTCATCTTTAATGATGGCGGTTACGGTTTAATCGAATGGAAGCAGTTTAACCATTTTGGGACCTCTTCTTTTATTAAGTTTGGTAATCCCGATTTTGTTAAATTTGCCGAAAGTATGGGATTAAAAGGCTATCGGGTGGAATCTGCTCAGGATTTGATCCCGATACTAGAGGAGGCTTTCCGGCAAGAAGTGCCTACGGTGATCGATGTTCCCGTCGATTACGGTGAAAATCTGCGTCTTTCCCAAAAATCGGGCGATTTAAGCTGTCAGATTTGGGAATAGAAGTTGATAGCGTTGACAATCCCCAAAAAAATCCCCTAACTGAATCTCAGTTAGGGGGAAGTAATTAGGTTGGCTTTGGTAACGTTAGAAAACCCAATCTAGAACAACCATTCTAGAACCGCCTCATCTTTAGTGATGGTATTGCGAGAGGGGGTTTCCCGGGTAAATTTCATGTGGATAGAACGATTTTGTTCACCATCGGCGGCCACGGCCATAATCGGATAATCGATTAAACCGTCTTGGAAGGACATCTGATAGCGGAAAGTGCCATCGGAATTGAGTTTAATCGGACGACCACCGATAGTTACGGTGGCATCGGGTTCGGTGGCACCATAGACGATTAATTCGGCATCGGCTACTAACCAGAATTTGCGCGGACGTTGTAGGGTTTCCGAAGCACCCATGCCGATACCGGAAGCAGTCATGCCGATACCGGAAGCGGTTAATCCCGACACCGTGGGAACTGCCCACATACCAACCCCAGAGGGGAATACATAAGAACTGATCACTTCCGACATCGGTACGGAACCGGCGACGTGCTGCATGGAACCAAACAAGGAACCGGCCACCCGTAGGGCCTCCATATCGCCGACACTCTCGAAAATTCGGTCATAGATGGGGCTAGTTCCTGCGGTTCCGGCGCTGCTGCCGTAGCGTTTGCTGGGGGGAACAAGTTCGTAAACAGTTTTACCCACCAGTTCTTCTTCCCAGTTAACGGTGACAAAAATATCTTCAATCCAGTCGGAAGGATAGACGGGAGGAATCCGCACTAAAGGAGAACGGGCCAAAACTAACCAACGTCCATCAGCACAACGATAACCGATATCGATAACATAATCTCGATCGCTGACCGGAATCGGTAAATACCATTCCCGGGCCAATTCATCACAGAGATATTCTTGGACACTGTGGGCGCCTTGGCCATTGAGATCGATATCGGTGACATCATAAAGACGCAGGGCTAACTGTTGTCCTCCTTGACGACGGAGATCTTCTTTTGATTCGTTGGGGATATCCCAGTAAGCGTAGGCCCACTGAGGATCGCGAGGTAGGAGGGTGATGCGATTTTCACCGTAGCCACCGGGCAGATCTCCTAAACCATCATCCACTGAACCTAGGATATCTTCGATCGGGTGAGCTTGACCTAATTCAAATTTTGCCGCTTCCACTGGTTTTTCCTCTTTAATAATAGATTTAAAATTGCCGCTTACTCCTATAGCTTGGGTAATTGCCTCGATTAACTGCGTTTTCCGCATCCGACTGTAACGAGAGATGCTGTATTGACTGGCAACTCGTCGTAGTTGCCGCAAGGTCATCTCATCTAAGGGGGGGTATTCTGGAACCATGAGTTGACGCTCTCCGATTAGTTACGACGGCAAATGTTTTTGGGCATTTGCAAAAGCAGTGATATGGGTAATCCTTCAACTACTCATCGATTGCTTTATGAACGAGAGATCCACTCGATGGGGATCAAGGGAATCGCTTGTTATAAATACCTATTAAACAGCAAGATTCCGATTTTGACCAACTACATTGTCATGGTTTCTTGATAAAACCGCCAAACCCTTGATCCCAAAGAGATTGTTATATCAGGAAGTTTTGATATGCTGTGCTGCCTTGAAACTGTAGGCGATATTTTAGTACAAATGCTCGGACTTCCCCACTGTTTACTTAGGGTCTGCTGAAAAAGTTTTTCGTGGAGACAGGGTGTGGGTTGTGGGGTGTAGGTTTTTACCGATTCTCATCTGGTCAATTACCTAATTTTCAGAGAAAAAGTCCCGGAATTTTCCCCCGATCACTCTCAGAACTGGTACTTTTTGATTGACAAAAAGTCTAAAAGTCTTACCCAACAAGGTTTTTGGATTTATTCAGCCAGCTCTACTTAACAATCTCCACTGACCAGTGATCAGTGATCACTGATCACTGATTTGTACTCCGATCCCGATCGCCTGTAATCTGATATTGAGACTTTTAGTTAAGGAGACTGAACCGCTTGGCTACTCGTGTGATTATTGTTCGTCATGGACAAAGCAGTTATAACGCAGAGCAGAAAATACAAGGTCGCAGTGATGGCTCGGTTTTGACAGAAAAAGGCCATCTGGACGCGGAAAAAGTAGGAAATGCCCTCAGTCAAATCGATATCGCCGCTTTTTACTGTAGTCCTCTCCAAAGAGCCAAATCTACTGCTGAGGTGATTCAGTCTCGTTTAAATCACTCTCCCGTCATTCAACCCACTCCGCAGTTACTGGAAATCGATCTGCCTATCTGGGAAAATATGGTCAAAGAGGAAGTAAAAGCTCAATACCCCCAAGAATATCGGGATTGGCATCAAAAACCTCACGAATTTAAGATGATACTGCCCGATGGTCGGGAACATTATCCCGTTCTCTCCCTCTATCAACAAGCACAGGATTTTTGGCGAGAAATTATTCCCCAACACCGGGGCCAAACTATCCTCATTGTTGCCCATAACGGTATTAATCGCTGTTTAATCCTCAGTGCCATCGGTATTCCGGTTTCCTTATACCATTCTCTACAACAATCTAACTGTTGCGTTAATGTTCTCAATTTTACGCGTAATTTTGGTGATCCTGTGCAGGTGGAATCCCTCAATCAAACGGCACACCTAGGGATAGCTTTACCCCCACCACGTCCTCCTTTGCAAGGTTCTCGGCTGCTGCTTGTGCGTCACGGAGAAACCCAATGGAATCGGGATAAACGTTTTCAAGGTGTGCGCGATATTCCTCTCAATGATAATGGCAAAGCCCAAGCTGAGAAAGCCGCCGAATTTCTGCGAGAAACGGCGATCGATCACGCTGTCACCAGTCCTTTGTCCCGTCCCAAGGAAACTGCCCAAATTATCCTGCAATATCACCCCGATGTCATCTTAGACAGCCAAGGAGATCTGACGGAAATCTGTCACGGACTTTGGGAAGGTAAATTAGAGGAGGAAATTGAAGCGAGTTTCCCCGGGATGTTAGAAGACTGGAAAAATGCCCCAGAAACCGTGCAAATGCCGGAAGGGGAGAATTTACAGGAAGTTTGGGATCGAGCGATCGCTTGTTGGCGGCAAATCGTTAAAACCTATAGTAATAGCGATAGTCCTAAGACAATTATGGTAGTAGCTCATGATGCCATTAATAAGGTGATTCTTTGTTATTTATTGGGTTTAAAACCCGCCAATTTCTGGAATATTAAACAGGGAAATGGTGCGGTTAGTGTTATCGATTATCCCAAAGGAGTTGACTCTCAACCGGTTCTGCAAGCAATTAATATTACCTCTCATCTAGGAGCGGGAATACTCGATCGCACGGCAGCCGGCGCTTTATAACAGTGATCAGTGATCAGTGATCAGTTATCAGATTTGAGTTTTAAGTGAGCAGTATTAAATAGCAAGTTTCCTGCTGTCTTTTCGTTGTTTACTGATTACTGTTTACTGATCACTGAAAAAAGCTTCCCGCTAACTAGAAGCCAATAATTGATTCTCAATCTGTCTAACTACCGTTAGTGCCGAATAGCTGACTCCGGCAGTGCCTTCTCCCGGATGGGTGGAATCTCCCACTAACCAAAGATGGGGGATGGGAGTGCGCGTCGCTAGACCAAAAGGGCCAAAAGTGGACAATCTTTGACCAATACCGCCGACAATGCCCTGATTTCGCCCCGTAAACCGTTCAAAAGTGCGAGGAGTAGCCGATTCGATGTGAACGATGTGATCAGGACTAAGATGGAAATAATTACCGAGACGCTCGATCGCCTCTTGGGTGTATGCTGCTTTTAATTGCTGATAATTATCTTCTCCTTTTCGCCACCAAAGACTGGTATCGGTGAAGGAAGAAGCAATAATCGTCGCTTTTCCCACTGGAGCGCGACCATCCCCTTCTTTACTCACGGAAACAAACAAAGAGTTATTTTCGCCGATTATGCCATCGTAATCGTAGAGAAATTGCAAATGGGGGGGACAATCGGGGGGAATAGCAGCGCGAACGACTCCTAAGTAGGCCACAAAAGCACCCGATGCGGGGGGAAGTTTTTCGATTCTCCGGTGATAAAGACGGGGAATGGCTTCGCGATCGATTAATTGTGGTAAATTTTGGATCGGGATATTAGCGACAATCTCATTGGCCATTTCTGGATATATTTGACCATTTTTTTGATTTCTGACGATAATTCCCTGGGCTTTTCCCTTTTCTGTCAGTATTTTTTCTACTGTGTGGCGCATTTGCAATTTACCGCCGTATTTTTCCAAAGCTGTTACTAGGCGATCGCTTAATACTTGCATACTACCCTGAAGGTGGGATAAACCTTGGGGAGACTGGGAAACTGCTAAAGCGGTGGCGGCATAAAGTAAAGCGGTTTCATCGGCAGTAACTTGGGAATAAAGCTTTAACTGGAGATCAAGGAAGGTTTTTAGGCGTTTATCCCTCTCTAAGCCGTATAATCGCAGGGCATCCCCCACAGTCATCAAAGTAAAGGGGAAGGTAATAGCAGTATTTAAACGCAAAGCGGCGATTAATTGCCCTAAATCCCACCAGTTGCGCGGGGGTAAAACTGGATCGCGACTTTGAAAACGCCAACTAGCTTGAGAGAGTTTTTGTAATAATTGCCAAAAAGGTTCGCTGCCCGGAAATTGTTTTTGTCTTTCCTCTTGCCACTTTTGCCGATCGCGCCAGACATTAATCGGATTGGTTTCCCCCGGCAGAAAAACGGCACAAGCGGGATCGCAGGGGACAGAATCGGGTAAATCTATCCCTAATTCGGCAAAAATGCGCTGATGAATGCCCCCTACTTCTAATCCTGCCACTTGAGTTGCCCCCACGTCAAAAGTAAAACCCCGACGGGAAAAAGTCGAGGCACAACCTCCGGGGACAAGCGCCTGATCATATACTGTGACTTGATAACCTCGACGCGCTAATAATGCCGCCGCCGTTAGTCCGCCAATCCCTGCACCAATAACGGTAATTCGCGTCATTTTCTTAACAATTATGGCTCTTCTAGAGTAGTGATGATATGTTAGCAGAAAATAATCGACGCAAGCCTTGCCAAGTAAGGCTCACCAGAATTAAAAAAAGCAATTTTAATAAAAAAAGCTTTTTGCTTTGTTGGATTCTAGGCTATTTAATGGTTTAGGCTCATTTAAACTACTAATTAAGGAAACTCTATGAACCAAGAATCCCTCGCTTTTAGGGACGGAAGTGTCAATACCTTAGTGATTTGTACTGGTTTTCATGATTCTAGATTGACGGAGGATTTTTTAGGACATCTGGGGAGCAAATTGGTCAAATTACGCCCCTATATTATTATTTCTCCTTTTTCTTGCTTAAATGAAGCTTTTTTACCCGGAGAAGACCTAACCTTGATTGGGTTTAGTGCGGGGGTGGTAAATGCGATCGCTTTAGCCTATTATTGGCAAGCTCAAGGGGTGAAAATTCGAGCTTTAATGGCTCTGGACGGGTGGGGAGTGCCATTAATCGGTAATTTTCCCATTTATCGCCTTAGTCACGATTATTTTACCCATTGGAGTTCCTGTTTATTGGGTAGCGGTGGAGAAAACTTTTATGCGGATCCCCCTGTAGATCATCTTAGCCTCTGGTCGTCCCCCGATCGAGTGACCGGTTGGTCTGTCAATGGTAATTTTGTCCAACGCACCACAGCGTTAACTTTTTTATCTAAAATCACTTAGGCAAGAGTGAATTAAGTATAATTGGCTAGTCGCCTCCCTATCTTTCCTATTTTTTTACCGCTGCTGACTAATGAGTACACCGGTTCTGAATTCTTCGATTCTCTTGGTGGGAATTGAGGAGAGCATCGCTAAACTAGCTAGTGCGAACTTGCAAGAAGCAGGTTATCGTCCCCTGATTGTGCCTAGCATTGATAGCGCTTTGCCAGAAGTGAAGAGTTGGCAGCCAGCGATGATTATACTCGATCGCCTCCTCGCAGCGGAGGCCGGTGTGAAGTTTTGTCGTCGTTTACGTTCCCAGGGAAGTCGCGTTTATATTATTTTGTTAGTATCTCAAGAAACCCTAGTAGAACGTCTCGCCTGTTTGGAAGCGGGAGCCGACGATTATTTTCTCAAACCCTATAATTCGCAATCTTTCCTCAAATTAATCCGTTTTTACCTGCAACCTCTGGAAACTATCCCCGAACAATTGCGCTTCGGTGACTTAGTATTGGATTTAGCCACTCGTCGTCTCTCCTATAAAAACAAAAATATTGAGTTGACGATGAAGGAATTTGAACTGCTCCGCTACCTGATGATTCACCCGAAAGAAGTATTATCAAGGGATCAAATTCTCGAAAATGTCTGGGGAGATCAATTTCAAGGAGAATCAAACGTTATTGAGGTATATATTCGCTATTTACGCCTGAAAATGGAAGCTGGTGGTCAAAAACGCCTCATTCATACCGTGCGCGGTGTCGGCTACGTTTTACGCGAATCTTAAAAGTGATCAGTAGATTGCTTTTATTTAATCTCCCCACACCCCACCACCCTAGTCAAGCTCTGCTATTCAATCTGGATGGAGTTGGGAGAATCGATGGGAGGGGTGGAATTACCTGGGGTAATAGTTTGACGGTATTGACTATAAAGACGGTCGCGCCAGACAAAAAAGCCCTCGTAGACGCTATTATCAGCTAACCCCGGAATCCCCTTGCCTTGCAATTCCGGGGGTAAGTTGAGATAGGAACCCTGGGGAAACTGAAGCAGTACACTTAATCCTGCCACGGCTAAATCGGCTAAAGTGGGCTGATCCCCGACTAAATAGGGACGATTAGCTAAAATGAGGTTTAAAGCCTCTAAGTCCTGTTGTAGCCCTTTTTTAGCGGTATTGATAGCATCTTTTCCCAGACCTACACCCATCCCAAAAATATCAATTAATTCCCCCGGCAAGGAACCCAGCAACAAGCGCATAAAATCGGGAGTTTCCAGGGGTAAAAAGGCGGTACGAAAGTTTTGATTTTGGGCAAAAGCGCCGAGAAAAGCGGTTCTTCCTTTTAATCCCAGGGATTCATCGGCCCATTCTTCGATTAATAAACACTGACCCCGTTGGAGGGTATCTGTAGGGATAATTGGTTTTTCAGGATACTTGCGATCGAGATAAAAAGCAATCTCCGTCGAGTCGGCAATATAGGTATCACCATCCTTGAGGACCGGGACTCGGCGCTGTCCAGAAAGACGGAATAACTCCAATTGTCCCACCCCTGGCACCACGTCCCTTTTTTTATAGGCAAGACCTTTATAGTCGAGGATGAGACGGACTTTCTCACAATAGGCAGACAATTCAAATTGGTAGAGTTCTAGCATAGGATAATATAACCTCTCGATAAATCAGTTTCTCCCTGATTACTCTAACCCTATCGGGCATCAATCGCCTAAACCTAAAGACTTTACTCCGATTTTACTCGAACATTTGTACTAAAAACGAGAAAGGCGAAAAAATAATCGTTTGCTAATTTTAGGGGAGACAGACCAGGGCTAGCAACCCCAACTCAACAGTACCACACTTTTAGGTTAGGATATTTTCAAGCACTAAAAGTGAGGAATAACCTATATGTTCTGGCAAGCGGACTCGCGAGAGACCAATAGCATAATCTCATAGTAGAGGCGTGCGAGGGTGGGAGACTTTCTCGGATCAGAGGTTACTATGCAATTATCCATATCTCGAGGGCCACGAAGAAAAATTACGGATCAAAAAATTAATCTTTTATATCTGTAAAAAATATTGGGAGCATTTTCCCAATATTTTGGATGGTGTGGCGATGGAAGACTTGGTGGAAGAGTTGCTGCAAATTAACACCAGTAAGGAACAGTTAACTTTTTCTGTTTATAAATTAGTTAAAACCCTAAATCGTCCTGAAGTTTATGCGGGAGTAGCCACGGTTATTATTGAGCAAATCAGTAAATTATATAGTGATATTGCCGCCGCCTATGACACCCAATTATCACCATTAGAACCAGCAGTTAATCCTAGGTTTACCACCGTTAATAATGCTGTCAACAACGAGGAAGATAATTCCTTAAGACGGGTGGTTAATAGCCTAGAAAATCATCTAGAGGCGGAGAGAATGCAAAAATTAATGTTTGCCGCCTGTAAAAAATGTTGGGAAAATGATCCTATCGAGCTAATCTTAGTCCAGCTAATTTTCAAGCGGCAAGAATGAATCATGCTGACTTAAGAAGGGCTAATCTTTCAGGAGTTAATCTTAGGGAAGCGGATTTAATTGATGCTTTTTTTGCTAGAGCAAATCTCAGCGGTGCTGATTTAAGTAATGCGAATCTAAATGGTGCCGAGTTAATGAGTGCTAGTCTGATGGGAGTTAACCTCTGCGGTGCAATTATGCCGAATGACCGGATTAATAATTAAAATTACTAGACAATTTTTTTGGCAGTTATTCTGGTATAATTTAGGGGTAGAATTGAGGGTAGTATTATGGTTGATCCAGCAATTATTACAGAAGATATGGGCAAAATCTACACCAGCATTACAGTTATCAATCGCGCTGATCAAATTTTAGCAGCAGCAGCTGTGATCTCTCCCGATCAAATTCGCTCTCTTACCCTAGAAAATGTCTTGGTGGATACGGGAGCAACTACTGTTTGTCTGATGCCAGAAGTAATCTCCCGCTTGGGTTTACAGCTTTTAAAAGAAGTAGATGTGGCTACGGCTAAAGGGATAGGAAAAGCGAGAATTTTTCGCGATGCTACCTTGATTATTGCGGGACGAGAAGGGACTTTTGAATGTTTGGAATTACCCAGAGGTCAAAACAATTTATTAGGAGTAATTCCTTTAGAAGCTTTGGGATTAGAACCGGATCTTCGTAGCCAAAAATTGCGAGTTTTACCCACGGAATCCCACGAGACTTACTTAACAATTTTATCGAACCAAGTAGCTCTATAAAATCACTTTTTGCCTGACTGTTCCGGCTCTTTCAGCTATAGCGATAATCTCGACTTCTTGACCAGAAACTCCTTTAATCACCCATTCCACCGTACAGCGATAATCTAAACCGTGAGCGAGACTACTATATACTTTATTTGATCGCCCTTCTAAGTGACCGATTTCCTGCTCTAATTTTCCCACTATTAAACTCACCTCATCGGCCAAATTTAACTTGACTTGAATGGGACGAACGCTCTTTCTTTCCAGTGCTTTTTTACTGGTATAAGTGGGTAAGAATCCCTGATTTTCTAACTGTAAAACCAGATGATAAATACCATCTCCCTCCAACTTAAGATCAAGACGAGAGATAGCTAAAAGAGGTGACATTAAAGCATGGGCAATAGTAAACTGACATTGTTTTTCACATAAGTCTGGTAAATACTTTTCTGGGGCATTTTGCCAGACATTTTTAAAGTCCCAACCGCCAATTTCCACCTCTCCCAATTGGGGATGATCAAAACTTTGCCAATTAATAAAACCCTTTCCCGCCAAATTCTCATCATTCCAACGCTGTAACTTCAATTCATCTTCCAAAGGATGCCAGCGAAACCATTGAATATAATCATCTTTTTTTACTCCTGCTTGGGTGGGTGCATCCCATAACTCCACCGTAAAACCATACCAACCAAAATGATCGTAACCGTAATCATCCATGGCACCGTTAGTCACTTCTTTGGGATGATCACGAAAATCGTGATAGACAGAAACGCATTCATAACCAGTCATTGCTTTTCCCTTATCAGCAATATATTTATACATTTCTAAGTCTTCCACGGGGAAATATTCATCGGGATGGGTGCTATAGGGACGCAACATTACTGCGGAATAGGTATGATAGGTAACGAAGCCATTAATATTGGTGTTATTTGCCCAAAATTTGGCTTCTGCACGGGTTTCTGGCTCGGAAAAAGGAAAATCTCCGGCCCCCTGTTGTTCCCCTTCAGGAACCCAATAAACGGGATAATTGCGGTTAAAATCCAGACCCTCTAGGGTGGGGGCAGTGGTAAAATTATAGCCATCGTAATCGCGGATTAAACCTTCGGTGAGCAAAGTGTAAAAAGTTCCTTCAAATTCCTCTGGTTCGCGACGCACCATAATGCGAGGATCTTGTTCAGAAATTTTCCAAGCGCCACAGGTATCTTTTTGGCGCATTTGTAGGATTAAACCATCGCCGTTAATATCTTCGGGATATAGCCCCGGTTTCTCATCCGTGTGGGGATAGGGGCGAATACTCGATCGTAACATATAGGGAGTAGTGAGATATTTTTCCGATCCATCCACGGCCAATCGCGGCAAAATATAGACAGTGTAATGGTCGAGAAGTCTGGTAATTTGGGAATTATGACCGTATTGGCGCAAAAGATGGGAGATAGTGTAGAGAGCGACGGCAGAGCCTGTTACTTCCCCCGCGTGGGTGTTAGCATCAATCCAATAGGCAGGTTTTTCTAAATAGGGGCCTGTGGCTTGATTTGTTAGGGTAGTTAACCAGATATCTCGATTTTCATAGCTTTTACCCATCGAGGTGAGGCTAATTAAATTAGGATAGGATGAGGCTAGGTTTTTCAGGAAAGAAACTAATTCGGCGTAGGGGTAATAGTGGCTAAAATCAAACATAATCTTCTGCAACTAAAAAAAGGAGTTTCGGGTTAATTTGACAAAATATGGGATAATAATAGTAGAAAACTATGAATAGTCAAGATATTGCTCGCTATATTGAAGAAACTAAGGGTATTTCTAAGCCTTGGCTGTTGGTGCAATTGCGTCTCAAAAAACTGCAAGAACGTAGGGCCAGTCTTTCCCAACAGGAATATATCCAAGAATTGGATGATATTCAGCAAGACTTAATGAAATTGGGCGAATGGTGGCGACGGATTGAGTCAGAAGTCTTTAACCCCTAAGCGGTGGCGATAATCTGTAATACTCGCGGTAAATCCTCAAATTCGCCGATGATGCGTTTCACTGGTTGCGGCCAAACCCGGACTAAAGTGGGAATAGCAGAGACATGATTGGATTCCGCTTGTTCTGGATGTTTAGAGATGTCGATCACTTTCAGAGTATAGGGATGGTGTAATTCTCGTTCTAGAAGCTGATGGATCGATTCTAGGGTATGTTTAGTATTGGCATTATTACCAGAGACAAATAACCGCAAAACATAACCCTTGGGACTAGGATTACTATAGTCAGAGTCAGCAGTAATCCCTAGAGTGGTTGGGGGAAGTTCCTGATAACGGAGAATCAGATCGTGGGATTGCCAAAGTTGGGGAAACTGCTGACGATAGGTTTCTAAGATAGTGGGATTAGAGGATTGTTCCCGCCAAGGTACAGTAAACCAAGCTCGATCGTCCGTGGCGAAAATAGCATTTAATAAAGGCTGATAGCGGCGGACAAGGGGATAGACTTCGGCTCTAGTATGAATACGGTGACTGTAGGGATCTCGCCAGCGATCGATGGTGGCGGTAAAACTAGGAACTAAAAAATGGGGGGGTTCTGACAACCCTAAAGCGGACTGGAGAGCAGCGCAGAGATTCAGATGCCAATGAGTTTGTTTATCAGGATCGATACAGTAAATTAGATCGCCCCCGGGGGTAAACAGGGCGATGCCTTTAAAAATATCGGGCAACACAATCGCGGAAGTGGTCACTTGAGGGGTTCTCCTAGAGAATAAATAGGAGCTTCTATTTTTCTAGCCTACTAAACTCCTGATCCCTGAGGAATTTCCTTCAGGGTTTTTCTAGATTCTACCCCGCAGCATCATGGCCATTTCATTGGGGACCGGGGACATGGCCAAGGCAACCTCATCGCTAATCCGTCCCTCTTGATAGAGGCTAAACAGGGATTGATTAGTGGTAATCATGCCATGATACTCGCCATCTTTCATTAATTCGATAATTTCGTCATTTTTGCCCCCGCGAATGTAATCTTTGACGGCCTCTGTATTGATGAGAATATCGTGAAAAGCCGTCCGTTTACCGTCAGTGGTGCGACATAAACCCTGGGAAATAATACAAACCAGGGATTCTGCGATCGCCAGCCGCGGCGATTCCCGTTCCTCGGCACTATAAAGAGTTAAAATCCGGTCAAGGGTTTTTACTGCGCTGCTGGTGTGCAGGGTTCCCAGGACTAAGTGACCGGTTTGGGCCGCTTTCAGGGCAGTATTAACGGTGACTTTGTCCCGCATCTCCCCCACCAGAATAATATCTGGGTCTTCGCGTAAAGAGGCTTTTAGGGCATTATCGAACTCATGGGTGTGCATTCCCACTTCCCGTTGTTTGATCAAACTGCGACGACTTTTATGGACAAATTCGATCGGGTCTTCGATGGTGATAATATGTTTGGCTTGTTCTTTATTGATGTAATCGATCATGGCTGCTAGGGTGGTGGATTTCCCTGAACCTGTCGGACCAGTGATTAAAATCAATCCCTTCTGCACATCGCACACATCCCGAAACACTATCGGTAGGCCCAATTGTTCCATCGTGGGGATTTTCATGGGAATCAGACGCAAAACCATCCCCGGACCGCGCAGACTTTCAAAGATATTAATCCGCGCTCTAGCGAATTGGTACTGAGTCGCACCGTCAAATTCTAGGTCTTTTTTAAAGCGAAGGATTTCTTCTTCACCGAGGATTTCGCGTAACCAACTATAAAAAGTGTTGATGTCAATTTCAGGATAGTCGAGAATAATCATTTCGCCACGATCCCGCATCCGGGGTTGTTCTCCAACCCCGAGGTGAACGTCCGAATAACCCCGCTCAAAGGCAATCCGAACCAAATGCTCTAAGGTGGGTTGGTTGGAGGCGCGACTTTGGGGAGGACGTGGTGGCGATATTTGACCATTTTGCGGCATATTTGGCACTTTTTGGGACTGCGTCGCCACCCTTTGGCTCATTTCTTCATTTATCTCTGGTGTGGTTCCTTTGATTAACTCCGAGGGAGGTATCGGGATGGAGGGAACCGGCAGCGGCTGCAGTGATCGCGAGGAAGAATTGGGATTTTGACTCATGAGAAATAGGGGTTTTTCTTTTACTATTCCCCGATTGTACTAACATCTCATCCTCAATTTCTCAATTCCTCACAGATGTTGGATTGAGGAGCAAGGAACCAGTAGTCTCCCAGTCTCCGAGTCAGTATTCTCCGAGTCAGGAGACTCCGAGACAGGAGACTCCGAGACAGGAGATTATTTTTATTTATTCTTCCCACTTCCCCACTTCCCCACTTCCCCACTTCATAATTCATAATTCATAATTCATAATTCCCCCTCTCCTATACCTTTTAAACAGGATTTAGACCCCAAAATTGTTACAATGGAGGTTTAGGGCTGATGATTTTGACTACTCATTTCTGTTTGATCGTCAGTTTTAGGAGAGGTAAATACGATGAATAGTCTGCAAACTTCAGTCGAACGGGAAAATTTAGGACAATTTTTGTTAGAAAATCTGCAAGATATTACAGATAAACTCAATCAAATTGTCACCGATTCTGATCGAATCATACTGGATAATTTACTACAAGAAACTCAAATTTTAGTTGAGCAAGTTAAGGATAACTCTAAAACTTATCAAGCAAGAGCCGATATATTTTGTCAAATTGATGAATTATGGTTTCAGGTATGGGAACAATATAAGAATGAGGTTTCGGCAATAAATTTGATTGAGATTATCAATGAATTTACCGATAGAGTAACTGCCTATGCTAAATTATTTATCGGCCTTGCTCAGATCAATGAGGGAAAGACTGGTGAAGAAAAAGCCGATTTAATCAGAGTGGTGGAAGGTTCACGCCTTCTCTCAGAAACGATAGATGTATTTATTGATATGTTTGCCGATTCAGAACTAGAGCAAATTTACAAGGGAGCTAAAAATACTCTATCGATTTCTAATCGTACTATAACCGAATATTTACAAGATACTGACAAATCTTTAGTCACCCAACTGAGAGCCTACTATAGTTTAATAATTTTCAGAATTGAAGAGCGATTTAATCCTAGGAATGTATCCTCAGAAACTACTTCTCATTCCCTAACAGATGATTTAAGCGATCTTGATCCTTGGACAAGAAACTTAGTGGGTGTTGTCGATTTAGGGTCAGAAGACCTAAAAGAGTCTTATATTGATTATTTAGCGGAGAAATATCAGTGAAACGAGTCTTATTCGACAGTGATGTATTGCTAGATGTTTTGGGTAAGCGTGAACCACATTTTCAAGCATCTGCACAAGCATTAAATACAGTTAAGACAGGTAAAACTCAAGGATATATTTCTGGTCATGCCGTCACTAATATTTATTATATTTTGTCAAGAGAAAACGGAAGAGAAGTCTCAAGAAAATTGGTGATAAGTCTTCTAGAGAATTTGCAAGTTGCTAGGGTGACAGATGCAATAATTAGGCAAGCATTGACAAGTCCGATGAAAGATTTTGAAGATGCCGTTACCAGTGCCGTTGCTGAATCGGAAAAGCTAGAAATAATCATAACGCGAAACCTAAGAGATTTTGCTGTTTCCCCTGTTCCCGTAATGCTACCAGTAGATTTTTTATTGACTCTTTAACTAATGCTTGCTGAATAAATCTAAAAACCTTGTTGGGTAAGACTTTTAGACTTTTTGTCAATCAAAAAGTACTGGATATGGGACTGATCGGGGGAAAATTCCGGGACTTTTTCTCTGAAAATTAGGTAATTGACCAGATGAGAATCGGTAAAAACCTACACCCCACACCCTGTCCCCACGAAAAACTTTTTCAGCAGACCCTAACTAATGCTTTGGTAAACGTAAACCATCCGATCGCATGGGGATTAAAATCTGAGTTAAACTGCGTAATTGTTCGGCCGTTCCCATACAAATTAACAGATCCCCAGCCATTAATTCCGTATCGCCAGTCGGTCCCCCTATCAGCGTACCATCAGCGCGACGTATAGCCAAAACTAAGGCCCCCGATCGAGATCTTAAATGTGCTTGACTAAGACTTAAACCGACACAAGGACAAGTCCTCGGATCGATTAAAAATTCTTCCATATAAAACGATCGATCGGTTCCGGTTAAAATCCCATCCACAAAATCCATCACCTGGGGTCGTAGGGCCGCAGCCGCTAATCTTCTACCACCGGTAATATAGGGAGATACTACCGCATCGGCCCCGGCCCGTTGTAATTTTTGTACTGCTTCTTCGGTACTGGCCCTAGCAATGGCGCGAATTTTTGGATTAAGAGTTTTAGCAGACAAAACTGTATATAAATTCTCCGCATCGGAAGTTAAAGCGGCCACAATACAAATAGCGCGTTCGATTCCTGCCATTTGTAAAGATTTATCTAAGGTGGCATCTCCTTGAACAACAATATAATTTAATTCTTTGGCCCGATTTACCTGTAGGGGGTCTGTATCAATGACTACAAAAGGAATATTTTCTGCGTAAAATTCGATCGCTACCTGTCTGCCCGTGCGACCCAAACCACAGATGATATAATGTTCCGATAGTCGATCAATCAAGCGTTTCTCCTGTCTCTGTTTGAGCCCCTCTTGAAAATAGCCTTGAATTAAAGCTTCGGTCAAGCGATTAACAATATAACCGATGCTGACTACTCCCATGATAATCAAAACCATTGTAAACAGTCGTCCCCGTTCACCTAGGGGATTAATTTCGCCAAAACCGACGGTAGCGAGGGTACTAATCGTCATATAGGCCGAATCTAGCAAACTCCAACCCTCGATCAGATGATACCAAAACGTACCCAGCAAAAACACCACGATCAGGGCAAAAATTCCCCCGATTAATTCCTGACGCAGACGACGATATTTATCTTCACTGATAGACAAGCAAAATTCACCCCTAAGACTGTCTAGTAACTTACAATGAAATCAGTTTTTAATCTAAATAACCCGTCCTTCTCAGACGGATTTGATTATAATTCCCCCTATGTCTAATCGCGCAGGAGTTCCCCAGTGAGTCCAGAAACCCTTTTAGAACCAACCCTAGTTGATCCCACTCCCAATTTAAACCCGAATCAACCCTTCGATCGAGATAGTTTTAACAGCTATGTGATGAATACTTATGGTCGTTTTCCTATTGCGATCGCCAAGGGAGCGGGGTGTCTTCTCTGGGATACTTCCGGTAAACAATACCTTGATTTTGTCGCAGGAATTGCCACCTGTACCCTCGGTCACGCGCACCCTGCTTTAGTTGAAGTGGTTAGTCAGCAAATCCAAAAACTCCATCATGTCTCGAATTTATACTACATTCCCGAACAAGGGGAACTAGCTAAATGGATTGTCGATCATTCCTGCGCCGATAAAGTCTTTTTCTGTAATTCTGGTGCGGAAGCGAACGAAGCGGCGATTAAATTAGTGCGGAAATATGCCCATACAGTGATAGATTTCCTCGAACAGCCGGTTATTTTAACCGCTCACGCTAGTTTTCACGGTCGGACTTTAGCTACCATCACCGCAACCGGTCAACCGAAGTACCAAAAAGACTTTGAACCCCTGATGCCGGGGTTTGCCTATGTTCCCTATAATGATATCGAAGCGGTGGAAAATGCGATCGCTGATATCGATGAGGGTAATCGTCGGGTGGCTGCGATTATGTTGGAACCGCTGCAGGGTGAAGGGGGAGTTCGTCCTGGAGATATCGAATATTTCCAACGTTTACGGCAAATTTGCGACGAAAATAACATTTTGCTTGTCTTTGATGAAGTACAGGTGGGAGTCGGAAGAACTGGTAAACTCTGGGGTTATGAGAATTTGGGAGTAGAACCGGATATTTTCACTTCTGCTAAGGGTTTAGCGGGGGGTATTCCCATCGGTGCAATGATGTGCAGAAAATTCTGTGATGTCTTTGAGCCGGGTAGTCATGCGAGCACCTTTGGGGGTAATCCGTTCGCTTGTGCCTCAGCTTTAACAGTATTACAAACCATTGAACGGGATCACATTCTGCAAAATGTTCAGCAGCGAGGGGAACAATTACGCAGCCGTTTACGCGTGATTGCTTCTCAATATCCCCATCTATTTGTGGATGTGCGCGGTTGGGGTTTAATTAATGGTCTGGAAATTAATTCAGAAAGTGAGTTGGTTTCATCTACTATTGTTAACGCAGCCTTGACAGAGGGTTTATTAATTGCTCCCGCAGGTCCGAAAGTTCTCCGTTTTGTACCTCCTTTAATTGTCTCGGAAACAGAAGTAGATGAGGCGATGGATAAGCTAGAAGTTGCTATCGCTAAGGTGGTTTAATTTCAGTTATCAGTTATCAGTTATCAGATGTAAGTTTTAAGTTGACAGTTTCCAGAACGTAGGTTGGGTTGAAGGATGAAACCCAAGGCCCGCTCATGTTACGAAGTGCGCTAACCCATCCTACAAATAATTGTGCCTACCTACTTATGAGTCAATTATTTTTGAGCTTTACTGTTGTTCGGTCCAAATAAAATGATCACTTCTGAACCTATTTATTCTCTCCCTAAAACCCCTCCTTTAGAAAATGGTGATCAACTAAGTCGCCAGGAATTTGAGCGTCGTTATCAGAACCTTTCTGAAGTAAAAAAAGCCGAATTAATTGAAGGAATAGTTTATATGTCTTCTCCTGTGCGAGTGCGGAGTCATGGAGAACCTCATTCTGATATTTTAACTTGGTTAGGGGTGTATAAAGCTGCCACAATTGGGGTAATGTCTGCGGATAATACTACAGTGCGTCTGGATGCAGATAATGAGGTACAGCCGGATGCTTTACTAAGAATTAAAATTGCTGGACAATCAACTATTAGTGATGATGATTATATCGAAGGTGCGCCAGAATTAATCGTAGAAATTGCCGCTTCTACTGCTTCCTATGATCTCCACAATAAATGGCGAGTTTATCGTCGTAATCAAGTGCAAGAATATCTTGTTTGGCGAGTTTATGAACGTCAATTAGACTGGTTTCGATTAAATGCTGGAGAATATATTAAACTTGAACCCGATAGTCGAGGGATAATTTGCTCGCAGGTTTTCCCCGGTCTTTGGTTAGATGTTAATGCTCTATTAGCGGGTAACTTAGGACAGGTTTTGACAGTTTTACAGCAAGGTTTAGCCAGTCAAGAACATCAAGATTTTCTGAAAATATTATCTCAAAAAAAACAATAATTGATATTTAAATCTATGAATTGGCATCCTGACGCTTATCAAGCTTTAATTGCTGAAAATTATCCTAAAGTTGTGGCAATCTACGAGGAACTAATCGATAACAATCCTGAAAATATTTCTGACTATTGGTACTTGGGAGTTGCCTATCTTCTGCAAAATTTAGAAGCAGAGGCACAGGTGATGTGGCAGAATGTTTTAAGGGAAGGTAATCCGGAAGAAGTTAAGCAATGGCAAGCAGAATTAGAAGCGGTTTTAGATACAGAAGCGCGACGACAACAAAGAAAAGGTGATCTGGCAGCTGTAGAATATTTTCGCTATCATCTACAGGAAATTGTTCCCAAGTCAATTAATAATTTATTAGCTTTATTCGACCTAGCTTTAGATTTAGAAATATTCGATCCAGAAGAACTACTTAATTATCCTATTCAAGACAATCTCAGATATAATCCGAGGCGAGAATTGCTTTTAAATGTAGTTCTCAAAAGTCTTTTATATCCCCACAAATTAACTTTAGATTTAGCTCAAGCTAGTTTACCTTACCTAGAGGAAGTAGCTGATAGTTTTATCCCGCAAGCTTTTCAGATAGCAGCACGAGTCACCAACGAGCAACAAAGTCCAGCTTTTGGAGTAGAAATTATTAAACTTTGTCTGCAATTAAGACCAAATGATCTGAGTCTTTTAGAACAGTTAGTTAACCTCTACATTTTAGCCGAAGACTTTGATAATTCTTTGATAACTGCCTATCAATTGCGAGAAATTTGTCTAACTCCAACCCTAAAGTTATACAGTAATTATCTAATTTTGTTGATACTTTTGTGCTGGGGAGTTTGGCAAGAAATTGATCATACTTATCAGGAGTATCATAATTTATTACAGGAATTAACCCGTCAGAAAAATATCACTTTAGAACCGATTATTAAAACTAGCTTTCTCAATATTTCTAGTCCCCTACCCTACCTAGGCGATCGAGCTTTAGCCAATCGACAATTAACCAATCGCATCGCCGAAATTTTCCTTGATAATAATAGTTTTAAAACTCCTTTAATTACAAGCAAAAAAGCTCAAGCAAAACTAACTATTGGTTATCTTGCCAGTACCTTAAAACATCATTCTGTCGGTTGGTTAAGTCGTTGGTTAATTCACCATCACGATCGAGAAAAATTGCAAATAGCCATCTATACTATTAACCAAGAAGAAGATGAAATTACCCGTCAATGGTTCCGGGATAGCCGAGATATTATCCGTCATTTTCCCTCCGCTCAAAATCCCCTAGAAGTTGCCCAGCAAATTCAACAAGATCAGATAGATATTCTGGTAGATTTAGACAGTTTAACCCATAATCTCACCAATCAGATTATGGCTATGAAACCTGCAGCAAAACAAGTGACCTGGTTAGGTTGGGATGCTTCTGGATTAGCAACTATTGATTACTATATCGCCGATCCCTACGTTTTACCCCAGCAAGCGGAGGAATATTATCGAGAAAAAATCTATCGTTTACCAGAGACATATTTAGCAGTGGATGGTTTTGAAATCGGCACTCCCAATCTACGTCGAGAAGATTTAGAAATTCCCCCCGATGCTACCATCTATTTTTCCGTACAAAGTGGCATGAAACGCCATCCTGATACTATTAAACTTCAGATGAAAATTCTCGCACAGGTGCCTAATAGTTATTTTCTGATTAAGGGAGTCGGTAAGACTGAAAAAATTCAAGAATTATTTACTGAAATAGCGATTCGGGAGGGAGTTAATCCCCAAAGATTGCGATTTTTGCCGAGAGATATAGATGAATATACCCATCGCGCTAATTTACAGATTGCCGATGTGGTATTAGATACCTATCCCTACAATGGCGCTACCACCACCTTAGAAGTTTTATGGCAAGGAATCCCTTTAGTTACATTGGTAGGAGAACAATTTTCCGCCCGCAATAGTTATACTTTTATGATTAATGCCGGTATTGAAGCCGGAATTGGCTGGAATGAGGCAGAATATATCCACTGGGGAGTAAAATTAGGACTCGATCGCTCCCTTCGTCAAAACATCAGCCATCAACTGTTAGGAAATCGTGACATAGCTCCCCTCTGGCAAGGGAAAAAATTTGCTGAAAATATGGAAAATGCCTATTTAAAAATCTGGCAGGGAAGTTGATAATGAGAAAGTTATCCGCAATCAATAAGGTATCGAATCGAGTCCAGAAAAATTCAACTAATAGGAGTTTAACTGATAACAGCCGCCACTGAAAAAGATTTAAAAAGATTAGGTAGCCGTAGGGTGCGTTCCCTAATGCCACTTCTACCACTCCACCGATGGATTTTTGGGAACGCACCATGCACATTGATTGAAGTTGTCAGATCTGGTAGGGTAGGCTAATCAAATGTAATGGGCTATATTTTCATTTAATTATCGCTTAAGGGTGGGTAACTATCGAATTCTGTTTGAGGTTGAAGAAATCACTTTAGTGATTTATCGTGTTAAACATCGACAAAATATCTACAATTAAATTAAGGAGAAAACAATGATTGAATTACATCCTGAATTCTTAATCAAAAATGGCAAAAAAGAATTTGCTTTTTTAACCTATGAGGAGTGTATGAAAATTAAAGAAATCTTAGAAGACTTAGAGGATTTGGAGTATTTAATACAAGCAAAAGAAGAAGAAAAAGATAGTCAAACTTATTCTCTAGATGAGGTTAAGAAGATGCTAAATATTGATTAATTGCTTGTATCTTGCTTTAATTCCACTATTTCGCAGATGTGAAAAAATAGAGTTCCCCTTGTCTCTCTAAATCTGGCTCGTTTTCCAGAAATGCTAAAGGGTTGACAGGGAAATCCTGCTGTCAACACTTCAAAATCAGGCAGGTCATCGGGAATTTCTTGAAAATTATTGAAATATACTTTTCGACAGTTCTCGTCTATTTCAAACGCTCTCAAAAGCTAATCTAAATCCTCCAATACCGGCAAAAAGATCGATAAATCTCAGTTTTTCGTTTGTCATTGCAAAATTATGACCCCAGAGATAGCCAAAGTAGCGTTTGCTGAAAAAGTTTGTTGGTGGGGACAGATTTTGGAGTGTCGGGTGTCGGTAGTCGATACCAAATTAGGTTACACTTTATCTTGAGAAAGGCTATCACCAGCGATGGTATATTTTGGCCATAGTATAGCTCGTTAGTTTAGATTTGTTCAATTGGAGAAATAAGATTAGATAAAATTTCGTTCCATTTTAATTTATGAATAGTTTGTAATTCCGAATCTATTTCAATTAGATGGGAATAGCTATTGACAAATTCTTCTGGAGATGATATCAGTCTCAGATAATATTTAATTGTCGGTATAACACCATTGGTGATTATTTGACAACCATCGTTGTTTTTGATAGTTTGAATCTCGGACATGATTAACTCCACTTCTGTGGGTTTAACATCAAAAGATGATAGGATATAATATCTTCTCGGATTAAATTTAATAATTTTATCTTTGGCAATTCGGAGAATTTGTAAATCAATGTACTTATCATGCTTAATTTCAATAACTTCTACTAATTGTTTATTTTTATCAAAAATCTCAATATCTCCTGCACTACCAGAAGTTAAATCAGAAGCTGTGTGACTGCCTAGAGGTTTTAATATGCAGGATTTGTATCTTTCTACTTCTATAATTAACCTTTGATAAATTGCATATAGTGCTAAAACAGGTAATTTGGAAGCTCCGCGAGTTTGATAATTGAAACTAAAATGATTTTCTAGGCAACTGCTCAAAGTGTTGATATCAAAAGGTTCAGGATTATCTATCTTCAAAATTTTAATCTTTTGGGTCTGGATAATCTGATTAACTTGATGAAGTAAAAGCCTTAAAATAACTTCAGCTTGTTGAGGATTAGTTTCAATAAAATCAATTAAACCCAGAAAAGCATCTTTGGTTTTTTGATTACTAATTTTACCTTGATAATCTAAAGTATAGGGAAAGGGTTGTTCTAAAGAACGAGTTAGCCAGCCACTTTCTGCCATAGCTGGTAATCCCAATTGTTTCAAGGTGGGAGTAATATACTGAGTATCAATAGTTCTTCCTGAAAATCCTCCGGGTAAATTAGTTTGATGGTATCTAATATCTTGATTAGGACAGAGAATTTTATGAACTAATAAAGTTATTAAAACTGTATAAACTCCCTTTTGTTTTGAGCAATTAGTAGCAATTTGTTGGATATAGTTTTGATAGGGTTGAGGGAGCAGTGGTTGCCGATCATCTAAATTTAAGCATTGGTCGTAAATTTCTAATAACTTGTCTTTATGGTTCATAAAATCTAATCCGATAATTTCCAATTGAATATTCTGACCAGAAAAAGAAAACTCCTTTAAGGATACTCTAGAATTGGTTTCAAAAATATGTTTCTTAATGGCAATAGCCAACTCTTGAATCATGGGAATACAAACCGAATTACCCACCTGTTTATAAGACTCAGCTAAGTTAGGATGAATTTGAAAACTATCGGGAAACTTCATCAGTCGATAGCATTCTTGGATAGTTAATTTACGCACCTGATCTTGTTCGGGTATATAAATAAAAAAACGTCCAGATGTTTCCTGAGATGGTATAGTGGGATGTACTCCATCGATCGAATAAATTCGGTTAGGTTGATGATGAACCCGGGATAAATGTTCTGTATTTGGTCTGATACCTTTTTTCCAGATACTTTTATTGCGATACCCGACAAAAATTAATCCTGATGGTTGTAAGGTAGGATTATCAATGAGAGTATATTCTTTTTTATCTAAGTATTCAAAATTGCCTTGAGGAGACAGAAAATCCCGTAACTTAGGTATTGGTGAAGTATATTTTAATGAGTTGAAATTAAATTTTTTATTTTGGGTAGCAATAATAATAATTCTTTCTCGATTTTGCGGCACACCAAAATCCTTGGCATTTAAGAGCTTATAATCAACTAAATAACCCAGTTCTTCCAAAGAACGCAAAATAATATCTAAGTTTTTGCCTTTGTCGAGGTGAATTAGGTGTTTAACATTTTCCAGAAGAATTATTTTCGGCTTTTTTAATTCGACTATTTCGCAGATGTGAAAAAATAGAGTTCCCCTTGTATCTCTAAATCCAGCTCGTTTTCCAGAAATGCTAAAGGGTTGACAGGGAAATCCTGCTGTCAACACTTCAAAATCAGGTAGGTCATGGATAGCAATTTTCCTAATATCTTGATCGGGAATTTCTTGAAAATTATTGAAATATACTTTTCGACAGTTATCGTCTATTTCACAAGAATATACACAGTCATAACCAACGCTCTCAAAAGCTAATCTAAATCCTCCAATACCAGCAAAAAGATCGATAAATCTCAGTTTTTCGTTTGTCATTGCAAAATTATGACACCAGAGATAGCCAAAGTAAATACATCCTAATTTTAGCAAATGTTCCGACTTATGCAGCAATAAAAACTGTAGTCTAGATAATTAAGATTAATATGCCCCGATATAATCAATTTGGAGATACTGGATTAGGGATAATTGAGGACAAACTCGCACAATTTCGGTTTCAGACTTCTGCGGCTTTTTCTTGCTCAATCTCGGTCTCCAATTCTTGACGTAATTCTTCTAGAGAAGTGGTGGCAGCTGTCTGAGATAATCTTTCTTTTGACCAATTTAAGGCCCGAAAAAGTCGTTGAGCATTAGCTGGAGAGCGCAAAAGATAAACTTCTTCTAATAAAGCGGATAATTCGTCAGCAGCAATCAAGGCCACATCATGATGACCCTGACGTTGGACAATAACGATCGAGTTTCCCAGTTCTACTTGTTCTAAAACCTGAATAAAATGTTCTTGTGCTTAGGTATAGCTAGTATAGGTGGTGGGGATGGCCATTAATCAACTCCGCAGTCAAAAAATTAATCATTGGGTGCGTTAACAAAGCGTAACGCACCCCAAAGAAATTACACCGAAGTTAAGGTTTTCTCCGCGCTAATTTGCGCTTCGGGACTATCCGCTTCCGAGGGGGGAACCACTTGCCAGAATTGACCGAGATAGCTATCCCAATTAGCTAAAATTAACTTACCGTTGGGGCTATTAGTGCGTTCTACATGGGCCTCAATTAAAGATTTTAACTGTTCGGTGCCGGCAGCCGTGCCAACCCGTTGAATCTTGACAATTTCGGGGTTAAGTTTCTCTGGTAGGGACGGATCAAGAATATAAGCTAATCCTCCCGTCATCCCGGCGCCGACGTTACGACCGACGGAACCAAGCACGACAATTACCCCACCGGTCATATATTCACAGAGGTGATCCCCGGCCCCTTCGATAACTGCTTTCGCGGTGGAATTGCGGACAGCAAAACGTTCACCAGCGCGACCATTCGCGTATAATACCCCACCGGTGGCCCCGTAGAGACAGGTATTACCGATAATAGCGTTATCTTCGGGCTGATAATTGGCATTTTGGGGCGGTAAGATGACAATTTCGCCACCGTAGATGCCTTTACCCACATAATCGTTAGCTTCTCCCTCTAAATGGAGATTGACACCGGGTAAATTAAATGCTCCGAAACTTTGACCAGCCGCACCCTGGAAATTGAGCTTAATTTCGCCTTCAAAGCCATCATTACCGTATTTTTGGGCAATTACCCCCGCAATTCTCGCCCCCACAGAGCGATCGGTATTGACAATCCTGTAGGTTTTGCTGACGGTTCCCTGTTGCTCGATCGCCTGTTTAATCTCGCTATCTGCTAGAATCTCGTCATCGAGAACAGCACCGTTACTATGTACTTCCTCGTGCTGCAACCAAGAGCGATCGCTGCGGCCATCGGGTAAATTCAACAAACAATCGAGATTGAGGGATGCTGTCTTAGTTAAACGAGCATCGGAGCGCACTTTTAACAGATCCGACCGGCCAATCACCTCATTTAAACTGTGATAGCCTAATTTCGCCAATAATTGCCGCGTTTCCTCAGCCACCAAAGTGAAGAAATTGACCACATGAGCGGGAATTCCTGGAAAACGAGCTCGCAGACGTTCCTGTTGGGTAGCGACTCCCACCGGACAATTATTCGTGTGACAGACGCGGGCCATGATACACCCCTCGGCAATCATCGAAATGGAACCAAAACCGAATTCCTCCGCACCCATGAGAGCAGCCATGAGGATATCCCAACCGGTTTTTAGTCCTCCATCTGCACGCAAAATCACCCGATGACGCAGTTGATTTTCCATTAACATCCGATGCACTTCCGTTACTCCCAATTCCCAGGGACTACCCGCGTGTTTAATCGAACTTAGGGGTGATGCACCTGTACCACCATCGTGACCGGAAATCTGGATAATATCAGCGTTAGCTTTGGCAACTCCGGCCGCAATTGTGCCGATACCGATCTCGGCCACTAATTTGACGGAAACTTTGGCCCGGGGGTTAATTTGGTGTAAATCGTAGATTAATTGCGCTAAATCTTCGATCGAGTAGATATCGTGGTGAGGAGGGGGAGAAATCAAGGTAACACCCGGTTTTGAGCGCCGTAACATGGCAATATAGGGACTGACTTTTTTCCCAGGTAATTGACCTCCTTCTCCCGGTTTTGCTCCTTGGGCCATTTTAATCTCTAGCTGTTTTCCACTCATTAAGTATTCGGGAGTGACTCCAAAACGTCCCGAAGCTATCTGTTTAATAGCAGAATTGGCCGTATCACCGTTTTTTAAGCCGTTTAGATGGGGCATAGTCACGGAGTGTCCTTCTACATCCACATCGCTTAAGCTGGTGTAGCGGATCGGATCTTCTCCCCCTTCTCCGGAATTGGACTTACCTCCGATACGATTCATGGCGATCGCTAGGGTTTCGTGTGCTTCCCGGCCCAAGGCACCGAGGGACATTCCCCCTGTGCAGAAGCGTTGCAGGATACTTTCGATCGATTCTACTTCTTCGATGGCAATTGAGGCTCGATCGCTGTTAAATTCTAATAAATCGCGCAATGCAGTAACGGGTCTTTGCTGCAAGATTTGGCGATAGGTTTCGTAATGGTCGTATCCCTGTCCGTTGGAGTGAGCGGCCACGGCTTTATGGAGTGCTTTCGCCATTTCTGGGGAATTCATGTGATATTCTCCCCCCGGACGGTAGTTGACAAAACCGTAGTTTTCTAGTTTTTTAGCGGTAAGATTGGGGAAAGCTTTGCTGTGGAATGCGATCGCTTCTTGGGCCACTTCAGCAATGCTTAAACCCCCGACGCGACTGGTAGTACCGTTAAAAGCTAGTTTAACTAAATCTGCCGATAATCCGATCGCCTCGAAAATTTGCGCCCCATGGTAGGAAGATAGGAGAGAAATACCCATTTTCGAGAGGATTTTCAGTAATCCTGCTTCTACGGATTTGCGGTAATTAATTAGGGCTTTTTCGAGACTAATAGCTTCTAATTTGCCGTTTTCCATCAATTTCTGGGTTTTTGGCTCGATCCACCACTGGGCGATCGTTTGCAAGGCAAGATAGGGACAAACTGCGGAAGCACCATAACCAATTAGACAAGCGAAGTGATGGGTACTCCAACATTGGGCCGTATCGATCACAATCGAAGCTTTTAAACGCAAGTGTGAGCGAATCAGGTGATGATGGACCGCCCCAACTGCCAATAAAGGGGGAATATAGCTAGTTTTTTCGTCAATAGGAGCAGTTCTGTCACTGAGAATTAAAATTTCTGCTCCCGATGCTACTTTCTTGGCGGCCTCAGCGCACAAATTAGCGATCGCTGTTTCTAATCCCCCCGGTCCGGTGGTCAGATCATAAAGGGTAGAAAGTTCGGCTGTTTTGTAGCTAGAGGTTTTAACTTTGGCTAATTCCGCATTATTAAGCAGGGGAGAGTCTAATTTCAGTAAATGTGCGTCATCAACCCCCAATTTAAGGATATTACCCCGTCGTCCCAGATACATAGTCAAGGACATGACTAAACTTTCCCGTAAAGGATCGATGGGAGGGTTAGTAACTTGGGCAAAACGTTGTTTAAAGTAATCGTAGAGAAGATGGGGTTTACTGGAGAGGACTGCTAGGGGAGTGTCATCACCCATACAGAAAGTCGGTTCTTTTCCCTGTTCTGCCATGGGAACGATAATCAGATCCACATCTTCGGATGTGTAACCGAAAGCGGTTTGCAGGGGAAGGAGATTGCTGGGAGCGGGAATGTTGATCGCTGTTTCTTTGTCAATCAAGGTGCGTTGGGATTGCACCCATTCACCGTAGGGATTAGCTCGGGCAATTTCCTGTTTAATCGACCAATTACGCTTAATTTCGCCCTTTTCTAGGTCAACTGCGATCATTTGACCGGGGCCGAGACGACCTTTTTCCATAATGGTGGTTTCATCGAGGGGAATAGTTCCCGCTTCCGAGGAAACGACGATATAACCGTTGTTAGTAATGCTATAACGGGCCGGTCGCAAACCGTTGCGATCCAAACAAGCGCCGACGATTCCCCCGTCACTAAATACCAGTAAAGCCGGACCGTCCCAGGGTTCCTGTAAACCGCTATAGTATTCGTAAAAGTCGATAATTTCGGGATAATTCTGTAAATCTGGCTGATTATTGTAGGCCTCCGGCACTAGGATCATAGCCGCTTCTAGGGGACTGCGACCAGTTCTCACCAATAATTCTAGGGCGCTATCGAGGTTATAGGAGTCGCTGTTAGCGGGGTTAACAATGGGGGTCAGGGATTGTAATTCTTCGTGGATCCAACCTTCCGTTTCTAAAGCGGGTTCCCTGGCCGACATCCAGTTAATATTCCCCAAAAGGGTGTTAATTTCGCCGTTATGACCTAATAAGCGCATCGGTTGAGCGAGGGGCCATTTCGGTTGGGTATTGGTGCTAAAACGTCGGTGATAAATAGCAAATTGACTACTATAGGCGGGATTTTGCAGGTCTAGATAAAATTCTCGCAGGATTTCGCCCCGTACCATGCCTTTATAGACAAGGGTGCGACAGGAAAAGGAACAGAAATAGAAATCATCGGCCAGTTGCTTACCCACTTCAGAACGGGCAATATAGAGTAGGCGATCGAATTGAGAACCAGCTAAATCGGGGGAAGTAACCAGAATTTGCTCGACGTAGGGTTGATTTTCCCTTGCTTGTCTTCCGAGGACTTCGGGACGGACGGGAACAGCACGCCAACCTAAAATCTTAATATTATATTTATTGACAATTTCCTCGATGTGTGCTTTAGCGTCGGCTCGTTCTTGGGCCGCTTGGGGAAGAAAAACCATACCCACCCCTAGACGTTCAGATTCTGGCATATTTAAGCCATGTTCGGTGAACCAAGGAGCGAGGACATCTCTGGGGATAGCGGTCATCATACCGGAACCGTCACCGGAATCCTGATCGGCGCTGCAGCCTCCTCGGTGTTCCAAACAACCTAAGGCTAAAAGGGCCTGTTCAATCAGTTGATGGCTACCAGAACCGCGCACATCGGCAATAAAACCGACTCCGCAAGCGTCCCGTTCCTCTACGAGCCATCGGGGACCCCAATGGGGATCGATTTGGTGTATATTGTCGATTTTTAGGTTATTTTGTTGCGCCATAGCAGTTATCCTTAGGGTCGTTGTCTAGAAGGGTGGAATAGTTGGTCTGCTGAAAGGGTCAATCTAGAATAGAATTTTTTTTGATCTTGCCGTTTCGATTGTCGCTGATTTTTCCTAATTTTTGCCTGTTGCCATCTTTATCTTGGCCAGTCTGAGGAATCACAGGTGATCTACCATGATATAGTAGCTCTCAGGAATTGTCACCGAAAATCCCCCAGGAAGGATGGGGGGGAGAAACCTTGTTAGGTGCTTATTTTGGCAGAATATTGTCAGATTATAAATATTATTGGAGCAATGGGGTCAAATTCAGCACAAGACTTTCCCTAAAGAGGCAGGTAAATCGGCCAATTTTTCCACCACTGTCACCCCAGCTTCTTGAAAATGACGTAGGCTATCTTTTCTGGTATTCTTGGCGGCAACAGAGTAGGAAAGTTGGTTAGAAATAATTGTTTCTGTATCGCCGAAATTGGTTTCAATCGCTGCATTTAACCCCACAAGATAGGCAATCACTGGTTTTTCAATTGCCGAGGCAATATATTTGGCTGCCTCGATTTCGGCCTTTCCTCCCACCTGACTAACGAGGAGAATCGCCTCGGTATTTTCATCTTCCTCAAAAACCTGCAACCATTGGGACAAATTTGAGCCAATAATGCCGTCAGTCCCCAAATTTACCGCCATAGATTCACCATACCCGGCTGCTGTTAAAGTTTTCGCCACTTCATCTCCCAAGCGATCGCCGCGGGTGATCAGACCGATTGTCCCCGATTGATAAAAACTGGGTTCACAAATACCCAACCAAAGATAATTGGGAATAATTACACCCTGGCTGCCCGGTCCGAGAATTAATGTTCCGGTGGTACTAGCTATCTTTAATAATTCCACCAGATCCAAGGGGGGAACTCCGGGGGTGACGATAATTAATTGGGGAATGGCTGCTGCGATCGCTTCTAGGGCCGCATCTAGGACTTGATTGGGGGGAACTAAAATTAAACTGGTGTTGATTTCTCCTGTTTCAGCAACGGCCTCGGCTACTAGATCAAACACTGGTATATCTGCGATTATCCCACCACCGCAGCCACTAGCCACCCCCGCCACTAAACAGGTTCCCTGGTTTTTCAATCTTGCCGCATAATATTTGCCTAGGGGTCGATCGATCCCTTGCATAATTATCTGATCTTTATCTGTCCATTTCATATATTAATTGTTGGGAGTTGTTTCAGTGATTAGTAAACAGTAAACAGTAATCAGTAAACAGTCATCAGTGAACAGTAATCAGCTAAGGTTTTAGATTCGTCCCTTGTGAACTGAAAACTCACATCTGATCACTGATTCTAGGCTAATTTAATGGCTGCAGTGACCACCTCTTCTAAAGACTCTAACCAATGAAAGTTAACATCAGCTAAACTCTGACTGAGATCGAGCGCTTGGTTGTCAGCTAGGACGCGAAAAATTATTTGTGGTGGGGTGGGATTGAGAAAAGATCGAGGTTCCAAGGTTTGTCTTTCCTGTCGGGTGGCCCGGATCGTTCTTTCGCCGCTGCCCCGGCTGGGTGATAATGGGCTATAACTGCGGTAGTAATTGCTAATAGTCTCGATCGCTTTTTGGCCAAAGTCGGGATAACTGATAATATCAACGATAATCACTTTTAAATTAGGCAATAGTTGGAATTGTTGCAGACCAGCCTCTATTTGCTCGTTTAATTGCTCTAATTCTAGTCTTTCCTCCAGTATAAGCCAAGCTGCTAGTTTTGCTCCCTTGCTGACTAAGGCATCCCAGACAGTGGACATCAAACCCTGGCCATTACTGATCACGGCTATTTGGCCAGTTTGATCAATTATCGACCAAGGGGATTGTAATTGGGGAGGGGTCAAGGCCAGAAGATCGAGATGTCTAGCTAAAGCGGCATCATTAACACTTATTTTGCCATCTAGGGCCATCACTTCCCCAGTTTCCTTGATACCCAAGGGATTAATCTCGATAATATCGAGATCTTTGCTGACAAAGAGACTATACATTTTTTCGAGAATTTGACTGATAGACTCAATCAAAGACCCTCTTAAACCCATAGATACGGCTAATTGCCGACAGAGATAGGGGGAAAATCTCTCTTCAATGACCACTTTTTGCATGGTTTCCAGTAAACTGTCCACATCCATTCCCCCTTGACTCGCACCCAGTAAAACTGGTCTTTGCAGATGATAATCGAGTAAAATCGCTAAAAATATCTCTTGTTGCGGATTGTAACGGGCTTCTGCTAGGATTACCTCTGGATATTCTCCGGCGATCGGTAAATGAAAGATAGCATGGGCAGCAGCGATCGCATCAATGGTATTAGCGACAAATCTCACTCCTCCTGCTTTTCCCCGGCCTCCCGTGCGTACCTGGGACTTCAGCACGATAGGATAGGGAATGTTTAATCTTTTCAGTCCCCCCGGTTCCTGGATTGGTTGGGACGGTAAAATGGGGATGCCGACTTGAGCAAATATTTCCTTGGCTTGGTATTCGAGTAAATCCATAATTGATTAGTTGATAAAGTGGCGATTCTCTCTTTGCTCGTTTCGCTAGCTGGGGGACTATGAAGATTATTTTAGCAACAGCATCCGGTTTGCGGGTGATCAGGGAGAATATTTTTGGTTGATAGGGGTGGGGAACTGATCGTGATGGCAATCTCGATCGCAAAACTTACAGTTAATTCGATCGGGTGATTTTTTTTGATAGGATTGAACCTATAATTCTTCCATAAATAGTTATTGTTCCTCATTGACCGTGCCAAACTAGGAACTGCGGACAAATCAAGAGTTTTGGCGTTTCAATAGACCAAATAAACTAATAACTGGCAATTACTCGCAAATCTCAGTTATTTTTTGCTAAAATTCTCCTTTTTCCTGCATTTTCTTGCTTGGAAACAAACTTTTTTCCGCTTTCGTCTCTATCTTTCAATTCGCTCCCACTAGGAAACTCAAGGGTAAGATGCTATATTTTCAAAAGCAGGGTCGTCATCATCCTCTGATCCTATTAACAATGCTTTTAAGTGCTTCTTTCGTTGTAGTCTCCCTTTCCTTGACTCCTGCGATCGCACGTCAATTCGCGCCAATTAACCCGATTAAACCGATTTCTTTGGGGAATGACCGATTAATTCCTGCCGGCACAGATATCCCTGTAAAATACGAGCAAGGGGGAAAAATTCTTTTAACCAAACAAGAAACTTTTTCTCTATCTCTAACCGTAACCGATAATATCAAAAATTCCCAGGGACAGACAATTATTCCCGATGGTAGTCAGATTATCGGAGAAATTAAACCCGATGGTCAAGGTTCGCGTTTTCTATCCCAGAAAATCTTTTTAAAAACCTGTCAACCCCAAGAAAAATCTATTGATGCTATTTCGTCAGTTTTCACTCGTCTAGAAAGGCTAATTAAAGGAGTTAACCCCGATAAGATTATTCAGGGTGCAGTATTAGGGAAATCCGCCGCTTCTATTCTCGCTTCCTTTACTTCTGACCAACCGGTTAGCGAGATTATACGAGGAGGAGGATTAGAAGTATTAGCCGGGTGGTTATTACGAGGAGAATCGGTGGAATTATTGTCAATTAACCCCAAGGAAGATTTAAAATTAACCCTTCGTTCTGATTTTACCGGTCAGTAAGCTTAAAAAAAGCAGGTGTGTTAGTTATTAATCTAACATACCTGCTATCGAGACTAAGCGGCGTTTTGCCGATACCATTCAATGGTTTTTTGCAAACCTTCTATAAATTCCATTTGAGCAACAAAACCGAATTTTTCTTGAGCGCGGGTTGTATCTAAACAGCGTCGCGGTTGACCATTCGGTTTATCTATGTCCCAAACAATTTCGCCATCAAAACCCATTAAATCACAGATTAATTCCACTAAATCTTTGATAGAAATCTCATAATTTGTACCAAGATTAACCGGATCTGATTCATTATAGAATTGACTGGCCATGACAATGCCTCGCGCTGCATCGCTGGAGTAGAGAAACTCCCGGGTTGGACTACCATCTCCCCAGACAGGAAGTTGTTTATCCCCCCGTTGTTGTGCCTCATAAACCTTGCGAATTAAAGCAGGAATTACATGGGAACTACCCGGATCAAAATTATCCTCTGGCCCGTATAAATTCACAGGTAAAAGATAAATTCCGTTGAAACCATACTGCAAACGATAGGACTCTAATTGTACCAATAAAGCCTTTTTAGCGATACCATAGGGCGCATTGGTTTCTTCGGGATATCCTGACCATAAATCGTCTTCATGGAAAGGTACTGGAGTAAATTTTGGATAGGCACAAATTGTCCCCACACAGACAAATTTTTGCACTCCTGCTAGATAGGCAGCGTGAATTAATTGGGTTCCCATCATCAAATTATCATAGAATAATTCGGCGGGTTTTTCCCGATTAAGACCGATACCTCCCACATGGGCAGCCAAATGGATAATTAAATCTTCTTCGTTGGCTAAACGTTGACAGTTTTCCCAAACTCTTAAATCACAATCTTTAGACCGAGGAATTGTAATTTTTTCGGGATCTGCACCCGCTGCAATTAATTGATTAACTACTTGCCGACCTAAAAATCCGGCCCCCCCGGTGACGACGATTCTTTGTTCGCTTAAATTCAGCATATTTTCACCTCTTTAATCCAAAGTTGTCATCGAACGATGGCGAAGATAAGCCAAATCTTTTAATAACTGTTGGCTATCACTACCGTTATTAAGATTAATCCCCAAAGCCGCTAAATCCGCATCTACCATTAACTTTACCAGTCCCTCGAACGTTACCGACGGCTGCCAACCTAATTTCTCTCTGGC
>VYMC01000047.1_pt1 | contig 39883 bp, 34 predicted proteins | sample 5115301 | NCBI WGS metagenome assembly VYMC01 (sample SAMN12291802, study PRJNA351875) | freshwater metagenome | isolation source: freshwater lake | place: USA: Michigan, Wintergreen Lake | collected 2013-08-08 | reverse complement strand
AATGACCCACATCATGACAGACATTAGGACGGTGGATAAATCCGCTCGCGTCGCTTTTCCGACCCGTGTTGAAACGACGGGGCTACCAAGCTCCCGTCTTTTTTCGTGTGGGGTCTAGGGAAGGAAACCTCTTTACTCTGGGGGGGTGAAAATTTTTTCATCGGGACTGACTGGAAAATAGAAGCTGAAATAACGCAAATTCGTCAATGACACTAAATCCCTTGAGTATGGGCCACATATCAGGAGAGGCACTCCTGCAAGTCGAGTGACCCTTAAATGATTACAGATGTATCAGCAGCCGCGTGTAAGCATCTCACCGAAAAACTAATGCGCGGGGGGGTTGGGGGGTAGAACCCCCCAAAAGCTTGGATTGAATCATCAAGTCGGAAGTAATAGGAGATTATTTTTATTTATTCTCCCCAACCCCCAACTATACGGCGCTGCTGACATAATTCGATCGCTAATTGGATCGCCGCTTGCATACTCTGGGCCCTGGCGATGCCAAGGCCGGCGATATCAAAAGCCGTCCCGTGGTCTGGAGAGGTGCGAACAAAGGGTAAACCGATGGTAGTATTAACAGCACAGTCAAAAGCCATTAATTTCACGGGAATTAGACCCTGATCGTGGTATAATGCCAGATATGCGTCGGCGGGTTGCCCTGCACCGCTAAACCAAGCGCGTCCCGGTTCCACCCAAAGGGTATCGGGGGGGACAAGGCCGATTAATTGGGTTTGCGGGTATTGCTGCGCCATTGACTCCAGCCAAGGCTGTAACCAGTCTTTTTCTTCCCTTCCCAGTTTTCCCCCTTCGCCACTGTGGGGATTAAGGCCGGATATGGCGATTTTTGGGCGATAAATGCCGAAATCTAGCTTTAAAGACTCGATCAATAGGTTTAGTTTTCGGGTCATCAGATCGGGGTTAAGAGCATCGGCAACTTCTCGCAGGGGGATGTGGGTAGTGGCGAGGAGAGAGCGTAAGTTATAGCCGGTGTGAGGGGATTTAGCGACGAATAGCATCCCATAACGGTTAATTCCCGCCATGGTAGCTAAAACCTCCGTTTGACCGGGGAAATCATAACCGGCCAACTGCCAACAGGATTTGGCAATCGGACCGGTGACAATACCATCAAATTCGCCCTTGAGGGTGCGTTTTATGGCTTCTTGCAGGTAAAAAAAGCTGATTTCACCACTGTGGGCATCCCCACGCCCGCAAACGATTTTTTCTTGATTGTAGGGTAAATCGATCAGAGAAAAGCGATCGAGAAGATGGGGATCGTGATAGGCTTTTTCGAGAAGCGTTCTGGTGCCGATTAGAGTAATCTGACAACCAGACGAGATTGGGGAATCGGCGATCGCTTTTAACACCACTTCAGGGCCGATTCCAGCGGGATCACCGACGGGGATAACTAGACGGGGAATAAAAGAGGCGGATTCCATAAATTTTGGCCGTCAATATTGCTAATTCTCCCGATTAATCTCATCGTTGATAATTATCAGGAGGGAATAAATCAGTAAACAATTTTCAGTTTACTGTAATCCCATGGCGATAGATAGTAACTTTAGGCAAATTAAATTTTTTAACTTTTCTGTTTTCTTATTGCCCAAATTAGCCAGATTGTTGTAAGCTTATGACCCAACTACAACCCGATATATTCGTTAACCACCGTCCCGATACCGATGGAGACGAGGAAGAAGACTACTTCGATTATTTTTATGATGAACCGGGTAGTGAACCGGGGACATTAATTATCGAACCGGATGCCAAACCCTCGCGGATTATTTTAATCGACTACGATGAAGATAATGCCATTCGCAAGGTGGATATTACCCCCAATGCTTGCGCCCCCTATATTGGCACAAATACCGTGTCTTGGATGGATATTCAAGGGTTAGGGAGTGAGACGGTTTTAAAACAAGTAGGGGAAATTTTTAATCTGCATCCTTTGTTATTAGAAGATGTGGTTAATGTGCCGCAGCGTCCCAAGTTAGAGGACTATAACAATCAATTGTTAGTGATTTCTCAGATGGTGCGACTGAAAGAAGATGAAAGCGGTTTTGATACAGAACAGGTGAGTTTTGTCTTGGGAAAACGCTATCTTTTGAGTTTTCAAGAGGAGGAGTTACAGGACTGTTTTGAGATAGTCAGAGATCGAATTCGCACTTCCCAGGGACGAGTACGGAAATCGGGGGCGGATTATTTAACTTATTTATTATTAGACACGATTATCGATGGTTATTTTCCCGTGGTAGAACACTACGAAGATCGGATCGAAGCGTTGGAAGATGCGATTATTAGTAATCCCGATCGAGATACCATGCAGGAAATATATGATGTCCGTCGGGAATTATTGGCACTGCGTCGCTTAATTTGGCCGATGCGAAATGTCCTACATTTACTGATGCGTGACCATCATGGTATAGTCAGTGATGAGGTACAAATTTATTTTCGGGATTCCTACGACCACGTCATTCAAATTCTGGAAATTATCGAAGCTTATCGAGAATTAGCGGCGAGTTTGATGGATGTTTATATGTCCACTATGGGCAATAAATTAAACGAAATTATGAAGTTTTTAACCGTAATTTCGACGATTTTTATTCCCTTAACTTTTATCGTTGGTGTCTATGGCATGAACTTCGAGAATATGCCAGAATTAAAAGGAGAATGGAGTTATTTCCTTGTCTGGTTAGTCATGTTAGCCGTAGCGGGGGGCCTGATTTTCTACTTCTGGCGCAAAGGTTGGTTTAAACCAATTTATTCCCTGAAAGAGGAAGCAAAAAGTTAGATAGGGTTTTCAGCCAACCCTAATTATTCCACCAGAAATACGAGGATTTGGCCTTGGTGACTGCCGAAGCGAATCTGTAAACCGGACTCTAGGGGAACTTCTTGGTTATGAACCTGTTTCCAGTGGCCATCTTGGTAGATAAAAGTACCAAAACGGGAGAAATCTTCGAGAAAGTATTGATAGTCTGGATAATCGGCATTTTTACGGCAAATTATCCGACAATGGTTTTTACTAACCCATTTTTCAGCAATCTGTAAATCATTTTCCATGTCCCGTCCTATATTCATGGCGCCACCACGGATTGACCATTTTCTTTCGGGACGATCGAGATAGTATAAGAAAGCGGCGGGCATTATTCCGGAGACATTGGGCATAACCGTCGGTAATTGAGTCTCATCAAGGGTTTGCAGCAATTGCCCGTCGAATTCTGGGTGCATATAGAGGATCGGCAAAGTCCAAGCAGGTTGATTGTACTTGTAGAGGGTTAATAATTGCTGTCTAGCGATACGAACGGCCTGATCGATAGGGACTCTCAGACCGAGAGGCAACAGGCTGCGGGTAAAAACCTCGATAAAACTCAAGGCCTCACGATCAGCGATCGCATCTCGCATGGCCAAAACTGCGGGAACGCCGTGGTGAATCAAGACTTCCGCCAGACTGCTGCGGGGAATCATCTCCTGACCGTATTTAGCGGGATAAGCACCCCAACAGGCATTAAAAACCGTTAAAATGACCTGATTTCTCACCAAAGCTTGGGCCAACTCCGTCCCATTTAGCTGTTCCCCTGACCGCAGAAATAGGGAACCACCATTGGGGGCGGCTATTCCGTGACCAGCGTAGAAAAAAGCTTTATATTTACCCGTATCCAGGGCCTTGGTCAGTTCTTTCGCCCCCGGTCGAATTAAGGTATCGACTTTGACTTTCACTCCCCAATTCTGGAGGGAACCACTGGGGGAGATGGCCCGGATGAGATTGGTGGCCTCGGATTCCAGTGCCTGGTCGGGATTAGTTTCTCCATCGGTGTTAATGGCGGTGAGGTTGAGGGAACTAGCGGCGGTTTTAATCTGTTTTTCGCCGATAACTAAGAGAATATTGAGACCATTACTCGGTTTTATCGGTGGTAGTGGTTCCACATCGCTGGTGGTGCGGCTAAAGAGTATATTCGGATGCAGAGATATAGCCTGTTTACCCGCTTGCTGCATAATTTCCCAGGGCAGCAGAATTAAATAGGGATTGCGACATTCCAAGCGAATTCGCAGGGGCTGATTTTTGCCGAGAGCGATTCCCTGACTTTGGGCGAAACTTTGACCAATTGATGCTTGAAATAACCATTGCCAGAGACTAATACCTAGTTTCTGCATTAATCGACCGCCATAACTGCTGCCTTCTCCCGAAAGAGTCAGTTTAGGTCGAGAATTTCCCTCTAATTGCTCTAACATCGGCAAGGTCGGCATTTTTTCCAGACAGAACATTTCCTGCCATGCCATCCATTCCGTGGCTAGACTCCCGGTCCATTCACAGTCATGATGCACATATCCCCCCGGTAGGGGTGCTTTCGTCACCCAACGGGCGAAATTATTACTCGTGGCTAAACTAGATATCGCTAAGTTTAGACTAGGGATGGCATCATCGGTCATTGTGGTTATTGAGAAGTCTATAGAATCTTATTCTAGAGGATTTCTGAAAGGTAAGAAAGATTATTAAGTCACCAATAAACAACAAAGTTCAATAATTTTGGTTTGCAAAGTTGCCAAAGGTTCTGCACCCCGCTTGAGACGATATTCTAATTCGAGAAGTATGGGCAAGGTGGCCAGAAGTTGCTTAGAAGAAAAGGATTGTATCTCTTTGCGAATGAAATACAGTCGCTTGGGATTGGCAATTTCGGCGGCGGCGGCGATATTTTTCTCGTCTTTTTCTCCTTCTTCAATTTTTAATTTTACTATTGCCCAAGTGCGAAATTGACCCCCTAGGGTGGCGGTGATAGCCAAGGGGTTCTCGTTACGATTTAATAATTCATTGACTAATTCGAGGGCCTTGCCTGTCTCCCGTTTTAAAATCGCACTGGCTAACTGTAAGCTGCTTTGATTGCTGGCATTGACTAAGCTTAAAATGTCCTTTTTGTCAATACTTCCCGCCGAATTATTTTTAAATAAACGCAGTTTTTCTAACTCCATCCACAGCAAGCGGCTGTTATTTCCCACTGATTCCGCTAAGAGTTTGATCGCATCGGGGGTTAATTTTACCCCCACTTCTTTGGCAATTTCCTTAACTCTTTGGGCAATTTCCTCGACTTTCCAAGGGGGAATTAGTTCAAACTCTTTAACCTCTGCCTGATTTTGGATAAACTTGCTCGATTTTAAGCGGGAGTCGGGTTTTTTGGCACTGGTTAATAACAGATAGGAATTTTCGGGTAAATTGGGCAAAGTGCGCTGTAATTCCTTGAAAATATCCTCGGAACATTGTTGACAAATAACCGTATCGGCTAACCAAACTAAACGATTTCCCATGCCGAAAACTGCAGTCATCGCTTGATTGAGGGCTTCGATAATTGCCTCATTGCGATCACCATTAATTTTATCATAATTAAACTGTATCCAATTGGGATCGAGAAGTTTTGTTTGCAGATTTTTCACCGCTTGGTTAATCGCAAATTCATCTTCTCCCCAATAAAATATTGTCGGCATAAGTTTCTTGAGGTGTTACTATTACCCATTTTGCCAGATTTTTACAGTTTTGTCAGCACTACCAATAATTAAATATTTACCATCGGCATCAATTACTAAAGATAACAGTTTGTCTGTGGGTTGATCAAGGGTTGCTAATTTTCCTTTGCTTGTTAAAGACCAAAACTTAATCATTTGATCCGAAAGCTTGCTTAATCTGAACAGCACAAGCAGCAGAGGATAAACCCAGAATTTCCTAATATTAACTATGGCTATTCATAAACACAGGTAAAGACTATCTGACTCGATAATTTCCCAAATTAATCAAAAAATAGACTCGATCGACCCCAAATAACGCACAATAAAAAAGGAAATGTCAAAGGAGAATCGCAAATGTTGCCCTATATCCTAGCGGTCGTGGTGGGATTAAGTAGTCTCTACCTCCTCACCACCGCTTTTATCGCCCCCGATCGCCACCGTCAAGATGATTTTCTCTGGAGTGCGGTAGGATTATTCTATGCCCTTGTTCTCTGGTTGTGCGCGGGAAGGATTACAGGCGCTATCCTCCTCGGACAAGCTGCCGCGGCCATTTTATTTATTGCTTTCGCTTGGCAAACTCTCAAACTCAGACAAGCACTTTTTTATCCCGACAAACCAGTTAAATTATTTACTATTGTCGGTTGGTTAGGCAATCGTCTGGGGAAAGTTACTCCAGCTCAATCCCCCAAAACTAAAGCTAAACCTGAGAAAGTAGCGGTAAAAGTCAAAGAAACGGTTAAAGAAACGATTGCCCCCGCTGTCGAAACAGCGGCAGCTATCGGGGAACCCACCACAGAATCAGTGACAGAAATTGGGGAAAAAGCTCAAGAAACGATTGCCCCCGTTGTCGAAACAGCGGCAGCTATCGGGGAAACCACCACAGAATCAGTGACAGAAATTGAGGAAAAAGCTGAAGAAATTATTGATGATGATGAAACTTTCGATGATTTCGATGATTTTGATTTGGCAACAGAAGAGATCAACTCTTCCGAAAATTTCCCAGAAATTCCCCCGACTGAACCTGTCGCAAATGTTAAAGTCGAAACTATTGCTGTTAGCGAAACGGTGATTATTGAAGTTACCGAGGAAGATTTGCCCCAAGAGGAAATTATCGGAGAAAATACTCCCCCAGAAACTCGCTCAAAAAGTGAAGAAAATTCCCCCCCAGAGGAAGATTTGCCCCCAGAAAAAACTGTCGGAGAAGATACTCCTCCCGAAACTCGATCGCAAAGCGCAGAAAATTCCCCCTCATCGGATTAAAAATTAAGACTATTGAGCGGGTGGGTTAGGCAATAATTACCCAAGAAATGGTTCTTCGTTACTTGGTATGGTTCGATAGGGGAGCATAAATCAACTAAATCCTGATCTGGCAAGAGACTTAATTGATTAGTTCGCTCTAGATCAAAAATAATTGACAAAAATCGCTAAATGCCTTTTTATATAAGGGTTCCATCCCTTATAACCCCCGTCCATTGCATAACACAAACCGAAGAACCAAATTTTTAGTAAAAAAATGTAATAGGAGTGGATTAATTATATTTAATTGAGCTATAAGAAAGAAGAATCACCTTCAAAAACATTCCATTTGCTTAAGTTACCCTAAAAAGGAGGAACAAGGTGAGTGACCTACTCAAATCTGGACAGACAGTCCATACAGAATCTTCTCAAACCCCTTGCACGGTAGAGCAATTACTTGGCGGTGGCGGTCAAGGAGAAGTCTATCGAGCTAATTTAGCTGGTCAGTCTGTAGCACTGAAATGGTATTACTCCCACTCCATTCAGGCAGATCCTCGCCAGTACGAACGGCTTGAGGCGGCGATCCAGTCTGGCGCACCGAGTGATCGCTTTCTGTGGCCTATAGATATTGTATCAGAGCCTGGCATAGAAGGGTTTGGCTATGTCATGCCATTGCGAGAACCTCAATATAAAGGCTTTGTCGATCTAATGAAACGGCGCATTAAACCAGAACCCACCTTCAGAGCTTTAGCAACCGCAGGATTTGAACTGGCCGATGGCTTTTTTCAACTTCATGCCAAAGGGTTATGTTACCGCGATATCTCTTTCGGTAATGTTTTCTTTAATCCCAACACTGGGGATGTTTTAATCTGTGATAACGATAACGTCACCATCAATGGGGATCAAGAAGGTGGTGTTATGGGAACACCACGCTTTATAGCACCAGAAATCATTACTGAACAAGCGAGACCGAGTACGCAAACGGATTTGTACTCTTTGGCAGTTTTACTGTTCTATATGTTAATGATCCATCACCCCTTGGAAGGAAAGAAAGAAACCGAAATCAAATGTCTGGACGCTCCAGCGATGAATAAGCTTTATGGTACTGAGGCGGTGTTCGTTTTTGACCCCAAAGACAATTCCAATGCACCAGTACGCGGCTACCATGATAATGCCCTTGCCTTCTGGCCTATTTATCCACAATTTCTCCGCGAACTGTTTACCAAGGCATTTACCAAAGGTATTCAAGATCCAGAAAATGGCCGCGTCAGGGAGTCAGAGTGGCGGGGAGCAATGGTAAACTTGCGCGATTCTATCATCTACTGTCCTCACTGTGGTGCTGAGAACTTCTACGATCCTGATGTAATAAAAGCATCAGGCGGTAAACCCAACCCTTGTTGGTCATGTCAGAAAGAAATTCGCTTGCCCCCTCGAATTCGCATTGACAAAAATATCATTATGTTGAATCACGATACCAAGCTATTTCCCCATCATATTAATGTAAAATTGTTTGACTTTTCTCAACCAGTCGCTGAAGTCACTCGACATCCCACTGATCCTAATATTTGGGGAATTAAAAATCTTATGCGAGAAAAATGGCTCTGTACTACGGCTGATAATCAAGTTAAGGATGTCGAACCAGGACGCAGTGCAACTATGGCTGTAGGAACAAAGATCAACTTCGGCAAAGCAGAAGGTGAGATTCGTCTTTGAAATGTTATTCCCTGTTTAGAAATCCACTTTTTTTACTGAATCAAGGAGATATTGAATATGCCACTACCAGGTGAAGGGTTGTCAACCCGCCCCTTACATTTTATTTGGATTTGTGATTGTTCTGGTTCTATGTCTGTAAACGGCAAAATCCAGGTTCTCAATACAGCCATTCGTGAAGCAATTCCCTTAATGCAAAAAGAAGCAAATGAGAATCCCAATGCACAAGTATTAGTTCGCGCCCTTAAATTTTCTAGTGGAGCGCAGTGGCACATAGCTCAACCTACACCAGTTGAAAATTTTAAGTGGACAGATTTGACCTCTGATGGTGTCACAGATATGGGTAAAGCCCTCTCTATGGTTGCAGACCAACTTAAAATACCGCCCATGACTGACCGAGCGCTTCCCCCTGTTTTAGTGCTGATTTCTGACGGTCAGCCGACTGACGACTTTAGCAGTGGACTGAGACACTTGATGGAACAGCCTTGGGGCAAGAAGGCTGTACGAATTGCAATCGCAGTTGGTGGAGATGCAGATCATGAACCATTGCAGAAGTTTATTGGACACTCAGAACTAAGGCCTCTTCAATCTAATAGTCCCGAAAATCTAGTCAAACAGATTAAATGGGTTTCTACTGTTGTTTTAAAAGCTGCGTCTTCTCCTAGCAGTCAAACCAAAAACTCTAATTTTGGAGGCGGAAATGTCCCAATTCCAGTGCCTCAAAATGTTATCAATAGTGCATCTGATGTCTGGTAAAATGGAGGACTCATGAAAGAAAATATGCCCCAACTAAAATGGCGGTGCATTGGTGAATCTGTCAAAGGAGCCTCTCATGTGCGTTCTGGATTGCCCAATCAGGATGCCATTCGCTGGTTTCCAGAATCAGGCATCGGTCTGCCATTGATTTTAGCTGTATCAGATGGCCATGGCAGTGCTAAAAGTTTTCGCAGCGATAGAGGCTCTCGTTTTGCTGTTGAAACGGCAATTAAAGTAATTCAAGAATTTTTCTTGAGCAGTCAATCAAGTGATATTAATTTCTCAGCACTCAAAGATGCAGCCCAAAGACTTCTACCACCGAGACTTGTCAATGAGTGGAGAAAAGCTGTCAATAAAGATTTGGGTTTGTCAGAAAATGATGAAGAAAAATTAACTAATAAACCCAACTTTACTGATGAAGAGAAACAGATTCTTGTTCATAAAGATGGAGAAGCTGCTTGGCAAGCCGTTGAAAATAATTATTTTCTCGCTTATGGGGCTACCGTCTTGGCAGTTTTAGTGACCGATTCTTTCATTGTCTATATTCAGTTAGGTGATGGGGACATTCTTGAGGTGGATTCTAAGGGAAATACGACTCGACCTTTGGAGCGGGATCCCAACCTAATTGCCAATGAGACAACTTCACTCTGTATGAATAAGGCATGGAATGAATTTCAGGTTCATATAAAACTGTATCCACAAAGTACGCCCAAAGAAATACCTGCTTTAATTCTGGTTTCTACTGATGGCTATTCTAATTCTTTTTCTACTGATGAAGGATTTTTTAAAATTGGTCAAGATTATCGACAGATGTTCAAGTCAAATCTGACTGAAGAAGTCCGACAAAAATTAGAAGGATTTCTTCAAGAGACTTCAGAAAAAGGCAGCGGAGATGACATCACTCTAGGAATGATTAAAAGACTTGAGGAAGATGATCGGGACTATCTAACAGACCGTGTAGAAGATTTAGGTAGGCAGGTTACAGTAGTTAAGGAGTCCAGCATGAGACAACAAAAGGATATCTCAGGAATTGAGAGTACGGTAAATGATCTTAAACAACAACAATACACAACCCAAAAAGCCGTTTATTGGGGGTTTATATGGGGCTTTAGTTTAATAATAGGCACTTTTTTAGTTAGTAATGCCCTCAGTAGTTACCTTTTTTTTCGTCTTAATAAGGTTGAGAAGATGTTGAATGAACTGAAAGAGCCAAAGAGCGGAGGAAAAGGTCAATCTCAACCTCTCAATAGTTCTTCCAATACCTCCTCTCCCCCACCAGAAACAACACCATCTCAAGTACCAACACCTATTCCAACGCAGTAAGCATCAATAAGTTTTACACTTAATCACGTTTCGCCTTTTCTCAAAAGGGTAGAAAGAGTTTTATCTGTAAAGTTTATTTATTCTTAAGGCCCAATGCTAGAGACTGAAAATGAGAGAGGCCCCATGACTACTCCTAATATCGTGGTAGATGATACTTATCCGGGTTGTTCTTACTGCGAACAAAAGAGCTTTGTTAAATGCGGGAGTTCTTTATTCTCTCGCTGTAATAAAGTGTCTTGTGGAGGAGAGCAGGGTAGCTTTCATACCTGTACTTGGTGTGGAACTAAAGCTCAAATTAGTGGTTACATCGAAAGCTTGAGCGCAGGAAAAGACCTATGAACGAGTTACCTAGACAAAAGCTTTGTGAAATTATTACCCAGTACGGACAGGATGTTTCTGACAACCCTCAACGCTGTGAAGGATTACTAAAGGACTTTTGTGGGCAATATAGCAAGGAAGTCTTTCTTTTAGTGAATGCTCTTAAAAAAGGCGTGGCTACCGAGTTGCTAAAATCCCAGAATCAGATTCCTCAAGCAGTTATTTTATCCAAGCTTACAAAGCGATTACAAGATGAGCTAGGAATGGCTGAGGAATCTGCTTACTGGGCTGTAGATTCTTGGGGATTAGCATTAGGGGTGATTTCCCAACCACGAACCAAAAATGACTTTCAGAGTCAACAGCAATTAATTTTAGAACGACAACAACAAGCAGAAAAAGAGCAAAAACAAAGAGAAGAATATGAAAAAAAATTAGATCAATCTCAGCAAGAAATACAGCAATGGAAACAAGAAGTAGGCAAGCTAAATGAAGCAATAAAAACAGCCAGACAACGGCAAAATATTAATCATAAATCAGCCCATAAGTTTGCTGCCAATTTTGTTTCTATATTGGCTGGTATTTCAGCATTAGTCGCTTTTTTACTTGGAATTTATGCTTATCAAAAAAATCAACAAATGGGGAATTTTGTTGAGAATCTTATAACTGAACATAATCAAAAAGTTGAGAATCTTACAAATAATATATATTCGCTTTATAATCAAGTACAAAATTTTCAAAATACTCTAGAAAATGTTGAGAATAATCTAGAGAATAATCTTAATATATCTGGAGATACTTATTTAAACCTTTGCAATCAAACTTCTAATGACATAATTGATGCCGCAATTATGTATTGGGACGGAGACGGATGGAAATCAAGAGGATGGTGGAATATTAAAAAAGGAGAATGTACAAAAGTCTTGGTAGATTTTAACGAGCGAGGAGATATCTACATTCATGGACAAATAAACAATATTAAGTGGGGATCTGATGATTTTTCATTTTGTGCTACCAACACAAGATTTGAATTTGAAAAGTCTGATGAAATGGAATGCTCTGGTGATAATTATAAGGTTAATGCCATTAAGTTTTTGGTTTTCCCAGGAGTCAATGACTATAAGTTTAAAGATTATAAAAATTATACAGAATAATTTTCTATTTCACTATTTCACTAATCTTCAATTGATTGCCAAAAAAAATATGAACAGCTTACCACGACAAAAACTCAAAGAAATCTTTACCCAGTACAGTCATTCAGTTTACTACGATCTTAAACTTTGTAAAAGGCTCTACTCAAGGTTTTTTGTGGGCAGTACCGGAAGAAAATTTCTGTCCTTAAATTAAATTGTCCTTTGCAGCTATTACCAATTTTTTATTTATCAAGAAATACCTCACTTACCTCAATGAAAATAGGCAAATCTAATGACACAACAACCTCAGTACAACGCTTATTTAAGACAAATTTACCCTAAAGCAGCCGCTCACACTGCCCATACTCATCATCCCTTATCAACTAATCAATCTATTGTCATTGGACGAGATGCAACCTGTCAAATTGTTCTCAACTCCACCAACTATCCAGGAGTCTCTAGTCGCCATCTAGAAATTCGTCCCGTCATGCCTTCAGGAAGTCCTCCTTCTTGGCAAATCTGTGATTTAGGGAGTTCCAATGGCACTTATATTAATAACCAGCAACTGCAAGGTTGTCGGACATTACAATTAGGCGATCGCATTTCTCTCGGTCAGCAGGGTGTAGAATTCGTCTTTGAATGTCAAGTTAGCAATCCAGGACTTCCTGGTCGTCCTTTAAATATCCAACCTGGCGACTCCCTTCATTTGAGTCAAATGCTGCCCATCATCGCGACAAGGCAGGATTTATTTAAAAAAGCTTACCTGATACCAGGTGTCCTTACCGTGTTATTAGTCGTCGGACTATTTGCTGCGATCGGTAATCCTGACCTATTTAATGCCCTATTAGCAGTCTATCTGATTGGGGCAGGCTACTACTTCGTCTATCAATTGGGCGGCAAACAAAAACCCTGGTGGTTGCTGATAGGATCGGCAATAACTACCATTTTACTCTTGCTAAGTCCTATTTGGTCGCTATTTGCCTTGGTTTTCCGTCAAATCCTGCCAGGAGAAATACCGACAGAAGGAACAGAAATAGGATTTCTTTCTTCGTTTATCCACTATTTTTTTGGTGCAGGCATGGCAGAAGAACTCCTCAAAGCCATACCTGTCTTCCTTGCGCTGGGGATAGGACGAATGCTCAGAACCCCTTGGCGAGAGCGAGTGGGTGTCTGGGAACCCCTTGATGGCATTCTCTTAGCAACTGCCTCTGCTGCTGGCTTTACCCTCCTAGAAACCCTGGGACAGTACGTGCCTGGAGCGATTCAGCAGGTAGCAACTCAGGCAGGGGAAGGCGCAGGAGAATTAATCGGGATACAATTACTCATTCCTCGAATTATTGGTTCTGTAGCTGGACACATGGCTTATAGCGGCTATTTTGGTTATTTCATCGGCTTAAGCGTCCTGAAACCGTCTAGACGTTGGTCAATCTTGGCTATAGGCTACTTGACAGCATCAGCACTGCACGCCCTTTGGAACGCTTCTGGTGCTATCAGCAATCTCGTCACTGCCTTTGCCGGAATTTTAGCTTATGCCTTCTTAATGGCAGCCATTCTGAAAGCTCGGCAACTTTCACCAATTCGTTCTCAGAATTGGGCGACTCAGTATTACAATCCACCGATCCTACCTCAAGCTCCCTTTTCGCTGCGGATTCAGCAGAAGACAATTCCTTTAACTGTCGGGACTCGGTTGCGGGCAGGGGAGATTCCTGGGTTGGTGGCGCAAAGTGCTAATGGAATAGTCGCTGAAGTGAATGCTAATCCCAAAGATCCCAGCATTTTAGGGTTGCAAAACTGTTCCAATCAATTTTGGATAGCTACTTTACCTATCGGGCAGCAAAAGCAAATCGATCCTGGGCGCAGCATCAAGCTTGCGGTTGGCACGAAAATTAACTTTGGTTCAGTTCAAGGAGAGGTGCGATCATGAGACAATCATCAAGTTGGAAAAAGGTTCTCTTATTCGGCTTATTAGGGGCTTTTGGTTGCCTAATCGGATGGTTATTGGGTGAATGGTTCTTATCTTGGACAATGCTGCCACAAACACAACAAGAAGCCTCGACACCCGCACTTGTGTTTAATCCAGAACTGACTAAACGACTGCAAAGAGAGGGAGCTAAAACAGGGGATGTTCAGCTTTCTCTGTTATGGAATAACTACAACGATTTAGATATACATTGTATCGATCCATCAGGAGAGGAGATTTATTACTCGCACAAGCGATCGCAATCAGGAGGCGAACTTGACGTTGATATGAACGCAAGTGGACGGCAATCAAAAGAGCCAGTAGAAAACATTTACTGGCCTGCTGGAGGCGCACCAAAAGGAAAATATAGGGTGTTTGTCAATCATTATGCCAATCATGGCGATGCTGACCCAACTGCCTTTACGGTCGGTGTATTAGTAGAGGGGAACAGTCAAGAATTTTCCGGTTCTATTTCCCATGGTCAACCAAAGCGACCCATTTATGAATTCACCATTGAAGCAAAACCAGCACAACAGCAGCCTAACGCCCAGCAGTTTTGGTATATGGTGTTTATTGTCGGTCTATGGACAGCCTTACTTGCCATTGGCTTATCTCTTGCCCTAGCAATCGGGCAAAACTTCTATCTTCATCGTCCGTTTTTATCCACTCGTCAAGGCACTATCTTACTTGCAGGAGGGCTATTAGCAGGCCTCGTTTCTGGTGGTTCTGCTCAAGCACTGTTGAGTTTAGTTGCCCAGTCAGAAATCCTCGCTAAAGCTGGCTGGATCGCTGGATGGACGCTTTTGGGAGGGCTTTTGGGAAGGGGGATGGGCTTTTTCATCTCTAACCTACAAGCAAAACGAGCGACTATTGCTGGTGCGATCGGCGGTTTCTTTGGTGCTTTAGCCTTTTTGTTGGTTTCCCAGAGTGCCGGTGATGCTTCTGGTCGTTTGGTTGGAGCGGTTATTTTAGGCTTTTTTATCGGCTTAATGGTCGTTTTCGTTGAAGTCGCTTTTCGTACAGCTTGGCTGGAGATTCAATACAATCCCAAAGAGAGCCGCACAGTCAATCTGGGAGCCGAACCCGTCAGTATTGGTGGCGATGCCAAAGCTTGTACTATTTACGCCCCGAATGCGCCACCTGTTGCCCTGCGTTACCGACTCAGCCAAGGTCAAATCCTCTGCGAAGATATCGCCACTGGGGTAACTCAGCCACTCCAACCGGGGGATAATCAGCGAGTGGGCAATCTTACCGTCTTTGTTCGCAGTGCCGATGCACCAGATCAATTAGCCTACCGCGATCTTAATCGTGCTTCTCCAGAAGCTTATCAGGATAGGTTTTCCCCTTCCTATTCTCAACCTCAGACTCAATTTTCCTTGCACATTAAAAGACAAGTCATTTCTCTAACGAATGGAACTCGCTTAAGTGCAAGAGAGATTCCGGGATTAGAACCTCAAGGTACTGATGGTGTGGTAGCACAGGTGAATCCTAATCCTAAAGATCCTACTGTATTGGGGCTACAGAACTGTTCCCATCGAGCTTGGACTGTAACTTTAGCTAACGGTGAGCAAAAGCAGGTTGAATCAGGGCGTAGTATTAAGTTAGCGGCTAGAACGAAAATTAACTTTGGTTCAGTTGAAGGAGAAATTTGCTCATGAATGATCTACCCCGTGAAAAACTCAAGGAAATTATTATTCAATATGGTCGTTCTCTATGTGATGAACCACAACGCTGTGAGGGGCTGCTACGAGACTTATGTGGACAGTCTCAGAAGGAAATTGCGGTTCTCGTAGGCGCACTGAAAGAACGAGTCCCCGCCGATTTACTGGCCTCGCAAAATAGTACGCCAGCAGTAGTCTTTTTAGCACGACTAACCAAAAAACTGCAAGATAATCTGGGGTTAGCTGAAGAGGCCGCTAGATGGGCAGTGGAATCCTGGGCTTTAGCTTTGGGGGTGATTTCAGAAGCAGATACCGCACCAGTTGATTCGTCTTCTCCACCTCCTCAAGTTCCTCCTCAATATCGGCAAGAAAATGTTAACCAAATACCTGTAACGTCCAATAATTCGTCTTCTCTACCAAACAACATTGTTTCGAGGAAAGAAACAGACACAGCATCAGAAAATATCTTAGGTTTAAAAAAAGCTAACAACCAAATTAAACACGCTTGGATAACTGGCACTATTTGGGGGGTAATCAACTTGCTTGTAACTTTATTCTTGAATCCATATGTGTTTATAGATGTTGTCTTATGTTTTGGACTTTCCTTCGGGATTTATAAAAAAAGTAGAATTTGTGCTGTTATTATGTTTGGTTATTATATTGTCAGCAGAATATATTTCTGGGAAGTGTTAAAAGGAAATCCGCTATTTTTAATAGTACCCATTGCCTTTATTTATTTTTTCTGGCAAGGAGTTCAAGGAACTTTTGCTTATCACAAAATAACCAAAATGTAGTTTTGAATTAAATGAATTAGGAGGAAAGACAGCCATGAATAAAAATATCATAGCCGGATTCGGAAAAGCGATACAGTTTGCCATCTGGGGTGCAGGGGGCGGAGCTATTGGTGCTTTAATTGCTGAACCTTTTTTTGTTCTGATGATACAGCAAGCTTATAACTCCTTAAGCGCGAAAGTTTTTACATCCAGTATCTGGTTTGGACTGATTGGTGCGGGCATTGCTATTGCTTTACTGAGTGCCTCTTTTCAGTATCTCAAACGAGGACTACAACTAGGCAAGGCTATCCGAGATGGTATCTGGGTAGGTTTCCTAGCAGGAGCGATCGCAGGGGGAATTGCCGAATACCTCTACTCCAGTATTGGACCGACTGAATTCTTACGAATTATCTGTTGGGGCATCGCCGGAGTCTTACTAGGACTGGGTTTGAGTTTCCGCATCCCCAATTTAGGGCAAATTCGCGGCATGGGAGGCGGTTTAGCGGGCGGTATATTAGGTGGAGGTCTATTTGTCCTGTTAGCTGTCGTCAGTGGGAGTTCCGAGACAGCAGCCCGCTTGTTGGGCAGTGCTGCCATTGGCTTTTGTATCGGTTTGATGATTGCGATTATTGAGACAGCTTTCCGAGAAGTGTGGCTGGAAATCCGTTATAACCCCAAAGAAAGTCGAACAGTCAGCCTTGGCTCTGAGCCTGTCAGCATCGGTGGCGACCCCAATATCTGTACTGTTTACGCTCGCAATGCGCCACCTGTTGCCCTGCGTTACCAACTTACTCAGGGGCAAATTCTCTGTGAAGACATCCCTGCTGGGACTACCCACACAGTGCGACCGGGAGACCAACAAATGGTCGGAGCGATCGCGATTGTCGTTTGTGCTGCAGCTGCTTCACCCCAGCTTGCTAGCAGTTCCCCAGACTTAGCCTCTCAATATCCTTCCCAGACAGTCTTGCAATCTCAGAATCAATTTTCCCTACGCCTGAAGCGCAGAGTTATTGCCTTAACAGATGGGACTCGATTAAGCCCACAGGAAATTCCGGGATTAGAACCTCAGAACGCTGATAATATAGTGGCTGAAGTCAGTCATAATCCTAAAGACCCAACGATTTTAGGCTTAAAAAACTGTTCCTGTCGATCTTGGATAGCAACACTTCCAAGTGGAGAGCAAAAGCAGATCGATCCTGGACGCAACATTAAATTAGCGGCTGCAACAAAAATCAACTTTGGTTCAGTAGCAGGAGAAATTTGTTGATGAATGATTTACCCCGTGAAAAACTCAAGGAAATTATTATTCAATATGGTCGTTCTCTATGTGATGAACCACAACGCTGTGAGGGACTGCTACGAGACTTATGTGGACAGTATCAGAAGGAAATTGCCGTTCTCGTAGGCGCACTGAAAGAACGAGTCCCCGCCGATTTACTGGCTTCGCAAAATAGTACGCCAGCAGTGGTATTTTTAGCACGACTAACCAAAAAACTGCAAGATAATCTGGGGTTAGCTGAAGAGGCCGCTAGATGGGCAGTGGAATCCTGGGCTTTAGCTTTGGGGGTGATTTCAAGCAATGACCTTAAAACCAACCCTTCATCGGATCCACCAGTTCCTACGCCAATCCCGACTCCTGTACCAGATTCTGCCGGGCAACCAACTTCCTCTTTCTCGGTTCCTTCAACTATCCCCGTCCAACTGCCTGTCAATCCCGTCACCATTCCTTCTCAGCCAGTACCCCCGCCAACGCCTCCTTCACCTTCAAACAATTGGACAAAGATTGCGATCGCTCTTGGCTCAGTAGGAGTTTTGGCATTAGTGGGCAGTGTAGTGCATTTTCAAGAACAGCAAAAACAGGCGAGCGATCGAGAAATAGCCGAATTGAAAGCCAGAGAAGAACAACGTCTAGAAGCGGAACAGCGCCAACGAGAAGAGGCAGAACGTCAAAGAAAAGAGGCCGAACGTCAAAGAAAAGAGGCAGAACAACAACTTGCAGAAGAACAAAGAAGGAGACAAGAAGCAGAAGCCCGACTGGAAGCAGAGCGTCAGAAATCAGAAACTTTTGTTCCTAGTGAAAGTGTCAATCAAGATATCAACGAAGGCGAAGCGATATCCCTGATTGAAAATCTGTACTATGCGCTTTCAGAAAAAAACTTCGATCAGGCAATGTCTTTATATAGCCCACAATTGGCAGAGTCATTTTCTCCTAGCTTCTTCAGTCAATTTAAAAGAGTAACTGTCGAAGATTTACAAGTTACTTTGAGAACAGATATTTCGATAAACTTTATAGGACAAAATACTTATGTTTATCCCGATGGTTCAACCCAAAGAGAACTCAGATCGTACACCGTGAGAAACTTGGATGGAGAGTTAAAAATTACAGCATCTGAATTCATTAAAGTGACAAAGTTTAGATAAAACTCTAGCGTTAAAACCAAAAATGCTGGGTTCTTCGTTACTTGGTATGATTCTATAGGGAGGCATAAATCGACTAAATCCTGATCTGGCAAGAGATTTAATTGATTAGTTCGCTCCAGATTGCAAACAATTGACAAAAATCGCAGTAATGTCTGTTTCTATAAGGGTTTCATCCCTTATAACCCTGTCCGTTGCATAAGACAAACCGAAGAGATCAAGAAATTAACTAATTAATTTAACCTTCAGCCCCCACCCAGTCAAACCAAGTTTAAAAGGTGAATGGTTTTATTTTCCTAGTACACAGGGATAGATCTTTTCGTTTTTCGGGACGAGTCCTGAGATAATCTTCTAACCAAAGACAACCTCGATCGAGCAATTTTTGTAAATAATTATATTCTGTTTCTAAGGGCCATCGATGCTTTTGACCATCCCTAGCAATAATCACAATCTCTTGACTATCAGGACTAAAAGTGATCCCATAGAAGATATCTTCTTCTATTTTAAACTCGGAGCGCAAATTTCCGTCCATGTCCCAGCGTCTAGCTGTACCATCCCTTGAAATAGCAGCGATTTTTTCACCATCAGGACTAAAACTAACTCCATAAACGGGAAAAGAATCGGTTTTAATCTCCTTTAAAAGATTGCCCTGCAAATCCCAAATTTTAATCTTTCCTCGAGTAGCAGTAGCAATTTTTTGATGATCAGGAGAAAACACCAAATCATAGATAATACTATCATCGGCTGTCCAAGAATTAATCAATTGAGGTGGATGATTACTTAAATGCCAGTATTGAATTTTTCCCTCGCTTGTTCCCGTGATTATTGCTGTTCCCTCTCCATTAAAAGCAAGACTATAAATCGGTACTTGACTAGCAGTAAATTCTTGAAGCATTGTTCCTTTTTTGCTCCAGATTTGTACTTTTCCATTTCTTCCTGTAATCGCTATCTGATTACTATCGGGATGAAAAGCTATACTATAGATTGAACGCATTTTTGTGGTAAATTCTCTAATTTTTTTTCCCTGGGAATCGAGTAAAGTAATCTGACCATCTTTATTAGCAATAGCGATAATATTGCCTTGAGAATTAATGCTAACGCTGGTATTATCAGACTTAGTTTTATTTAAATTGTTCAGCTGCCAAATTTTAGCCGTTTCATCACTCGATCCAGTTACCACCTCTTTTCCATCTTGACTAAATACAGCAGTAAAAACTGATTCTTGATGTCCTCTAAGAGTAGTTATTTCCTCCCCTTGCAGTCCCCAAATTTTAGCACTACCGTCACTAGATGCGGTAATTATAAACTGGCCATCAGGACTAAAATTAACACTGTTGACAAAATCTTGATGTCCCCGGAAAGTAGCTCTTAAATTTCCCTGTAAATCCCAGATTTTAGCACTTTTATCGGCCGCTGCCCCGGCAATTTTTTGACCGTCGGGACTAAAATTAACACTATAAAAAGCCCCAATATTATCTTGACCTAAACTCAAGATAATTTTACCTGATAAATCCCAAATTTTAATCGTACCATCCCGGGAAGCGGTGGCAATTTTTTGACCATCGGGACTAAAACTAGCTGCATCTATCGATCTTTTATGTCCCTTAAATACCTGTAAAGTTTCACCTGATAAATTCCATAATCTAGCGGTTTTATCCCTGGAAGTAGTCACAATTTTTTGACCATCGGGACTAAAACTAACACTATAAACTGATTCTTGATGGTCAGGGTAGGTGACTAAATTTTGCCCTTGCAAGTTCCAAATTTTGGCGGTTTTATCTTCGGAAGCAGTGGCAATTTTTTGACCATCGGGACTAAAACTAACACTATAAACTGCTCCCTGATGACCTGTCAAAGTTTGAATATTCTCACCTTTTTGATTCCAAATTTTTACCGTCCCATCTTCGGAAGCAGTGGCGATTTTTTGACCATTGGGACTAATACTAACACTATAAATAGTTCCCTGATGTCCTTGCAGTTGGTTTTTTTCTTGAATGCGATCTAAAATTTGTTGCAGGGTAATAATTGGACTGGTGGCAGGATATTTACTCAAGGGTTGCCCATCAGTAACGATATTTTTTAAACTATTTACTGCTTGCATGACCGCAATTAAAGATTCTAATTGTTCAAATTGAAATTGTTGCCAATAACTATCACCCTTGCGCTGTAATTGAATACCTATTTGAGCGGTTTCTACTTGCTGCCACGCTTGTTTTACCTGAATAAAAGCTAAGAGAGAACCCAAGAGAGAAGTAATTAAAATTACCGAGCCAATTTGAATTCTTTTCGTGGCTTTTTGGTGAGCAATTGCTAGAATTTTATTAGCTTGTCTCTGAGTTTCTAGGCTAATTTCTGCCTCTCTTTTATCGAGATTTTGACTAGCAGTTAAAAACTGATAATCAAGATTACTTAAGCTTTTCCCTTGAGACCAATCGAGGGCATTATTTAACGCTTTTCCGCGTAAAAGCCGCGATTCATCGGTATAATTAGACTGTTGCCAAGCGGCGATCGCTTCTGAGTAGGGACGCAATTGCGCTAATTGTTTTTCTAGCCAATTGAGATTAAATATTTCTCGATAAATAGGATTATAAACTACTAATTGATTATCCTTTTTTACCACTAATCCCGATAACCTTAATTCCCCTTGTTCTGGACTATCGTCGCACAGAATCGCCCCCTTTTCTAAAATTTGTTGATAGATGCCTAACAAACGACCCGCTTTGTCTTGATTTCTTAACAAGCGATCGGCAATAGTTCGCAGATGAACCGGTTCATCTTGAGATTCCCAATGATTAATAATTCTCTCTTTGATCAGCGTCTCAATATCTAAATTACTTTCCCGCAATAGCTGACAGATTTTCTGGGTTAAAAATGGCTGTCCTCCCGTCCAAAAAATAACTTTTTCTAACCAATCAGGTTGATAATTACTTTGACTAGATAATCCTGCGGCTAAAGGAGCAGTTTCTGCCAGATTAAATCCTGTTAATTCGATCGCCTGGCCGATATTAAAAGATGTTTGGGTCTTTTCGCGAATTAAATCTGCTGGGGTAGCCACACCGAATAAAGCGAAAGTAATTCTTTCATACTGGGTATTTTCCGCTCTTTGGTTATAACAATAACGAATCAGGGAAAAAAAGTCATCTAGAGAAAACTGTAAACTGAGAATTTTATCGATCTCGTCGATAAAAATATATATTTTCTCTCCCCGACAATAAACTAATAAAGCTTCCTCGATAAATTGTCCCAAACGCTGCACGGGGGGTAAATCCTCTCGCTCACGCAGCCAGGATTTAAGATTAATTTTTCCCGTCAGATTAAATCCTAAAAACAAACGGGTAATCACGCCGTTATACCATTGGGATAAATTATCATTACTGCCAAGACTGGTTATATCTACCGCTGCGCAATCCATACCCGATTGCTGTAAAATGTGAGTTACTCGTACCCTTAAACTGGATTTACCCATCTGACGACAGTTAAAAACGTAGCAAAATTGACCATTTTTTAAAGCCGTTAACAGTTCTTGATCGGCATTTCTCTCGATATAGGTAGGATGGTTATAGGCAAGACTACCCCCGACACGATATTGATAATTCATGATTCTTAAACAAAATTATTTCAATGTCACCAATGGAAATAAAATAGACAATTGTGATTTGGATATATATAATGCAAGGATAATCGCTATTGACAAGCTATCCCCAAGGCAATTATGAAGAAAACTTTTTTCACCTCCATCGCCGTTAGTGCCACCCTCGTCAGTGGCATTGTTTTAGGTACTCTTGATGCCGGCAGCGCCTCCGCTTGTGCTTTCGCTAAAGGTAAAAGCATTTTTGGTAGCAATACCACCTTCCCTGTGAATCCTAACAAACTTATTTTAGGGGTTGCCGCCGCTACAGGAGCAATCACCGTAGCTGGTGTTTTAACCTACCGTCGTTTTCACTCTGCGCAGCCTCCTGAAGATACCACCGCTAACCTGCCGGCGGTATTTCCTATCCCCATTCCCCCCGCAGCTTTAAATCAGGCAGTGGTGGCGGAAGAAGCGGCAGAAACCAGCAAAATCTCCTAAAAATCCGCTAGATTTTCTCAAAAAAGGTGTTGGCATCCCCGCAGCTTTCCCGCTAGGCAACACCTTTTTCTGTCTAATTGTGTCCCAGTTATCAGAATTTCCAACCATTTTTAAGTTATGTTAAAAGGTGCAACCCTACCACCAGAGGTAAAGATGGGCAACTCCACCACATTTTCTGACACCCCACTTCACAAAGATCATCACACTTGGGAGCATTTAAAACAAGCCATCGCCGCTAGTTCCGGTTTTCGGCGTTGGCAGCAAGAACAACTAGAATCAGGTAAAAATAGAGACGATGCTGATGCTCGCATTTGTTCCTATCTACGGGAAACTTTAGAAACTTTAGCCTACTAGATTGATGCCCCCCAGCTATGACGGCATGGGGACTTTTTTTGTCCGTTTAAGCTAATTTGCGGGCTTTATTTTCTGCGCGTTTCGTAACCCAATAACCAGACAAAAGCGACAATTAAAGGCAGGAAATAATAAATAGCTCGATAGGCGATTAAAGAACCGAAAAGCTCGGCATTAGATACATATTCGGGGCGTAATCTCAGCATGATAAACTCAAAAACACCTATTCCCCCCGGCACATTGCTTAATACCCCTGCCGTCATGGCAAATACATAGAGACCGAAAAATCCCAAAAACGAAGTATTATAGTTGTCTGGGAGAAGAAGATATAGAACTCTAGCGGCTAATATCCAATCAATAAAAGTCAACAAAATCAAAGCCAACGAAAGAGTCCAAGAGGGTAAATAGATATTTTCTTTGCCAATTTTTATCGGTTTTTTATAGGCGAGAGTCAAGAAAAAATAGCCTGTAACCAGCAATAAAAAAATTACTCCTAAAGGTTTAGTAGTTAAAAAAGGTAATTTTAAAAGTTGAGGAATCCGTTGGGGATCAAGGAGGAAACTTACACCACCAATGCCTAACATTCCTAACCAAAAGCTTAAATGGGTAAAAGTGATCACTTTGGCAATATCCACCACCCCCACCCCCGCAGGAGTATAGAAACGATAACGGATCGCTGTCCCAGAAAATAAGGTTAAACCAATGGTATTACCAAGGGCATAACTGATAAAAGCAGTGCGGATAATAGTCCCTAAAGCTAAGGCATGATTGATATAATAAAAACCTAGGCGATCATAACCCGTCATCGACAAATAACCCAAAGCCATCCAAAAAATAGCTTCTAGCTTACGACTTGTGGTAATATGATTTAAACTAGCCAAGAGTTGGGCAAAAGTGTAGTGTTTAAATTCTTGACTAATTGCCCAGACCGCTAGAATAAATAAACTCAAGGACAGGATAATCGGAGCAAAACGCAGAATTTTTTTATACATCTTATTTTTTACTAATTAAAATGAGAAAATCAAAGCTAGATTTAGCCAAACGGCTAAATCGATCCCGAAAAAGAAAATATGATAAATTCTTGACTTCCTCCTTATATTTAACAACTATTCTGGTTTTATGTTATCTAGTTTATCTCAATCTTCCTTGGTCTTTCCATCTTTTTGTGCGTTGGGCGACTAAAGGGGGTGATTTAGACAAAATTCCTGCCAAATTTTATGCAGAACTTAATCAATTATGTTTGAGAGCAGATAGTAGGGGAGAAGTAAGAACGAGAAACTATACAGAATATACAGAAATTGCCGAATCTCTTGGTACATTTAGATGTACTTTAGTTAATGGTGGTCAAGAGTGGTTAATAGAAGATTATAAATCTTTTAGTTCTGCCGATGAAGCGATTTTAGGCACTCAGTTAGCAGTTTTTATCACCGAGATTTTGGGAACAGGTTATAGTTATAGAATTCGCGCTCGTATTCCCAGATACTAAGGAGCAACTAACTCCTGAACAAAACCTGTAAACCTAGGGATGGGTGCAGAACCCATCCCTAGAAAAAAATTAGTTCTCCGATAGGGGTTTGGATCGGGAAGGCCGAGGGATAGGGGATTGTCTGGGGGTAAAAGGTCGCTTTTCTCCTTCCCCTTCCGGTCGAGAATATCTATCGGCCGAGGGATGACGATTTTTATCAAAAGGCTTTTTAAAACCTCCCTTACCCATGGGTTTTTTCTTACTGGCAAAACCGAGGTCTAAACCCTCCAAAATGGTTAAGGCATCTCCTTTCAGTTGTACCTGAAAATCCCAAAAACGACCGATCGGTTTACCTGGTAAAGTGCCGCGCAATTTTAGTTTAAAAAACTTGGGTTTGTCCGCTTCAGTTTTGGGCATTTGTCGGATTTTGACCACTACCGCTTGATTTTCCCGTTCAGTAAAGATGACTTCGCCTCGAATCGAAAAATAACCCGGGGTAGAAGCGGGTAGAGGCTCGATCTCCTGATCATCCTCTTTTTTCAGGGTTTCTGGTTCCCAAACACCGACAATCTGAACATGAAGGGCATCATTTTCCTGACGGGTGCGGGGATAAACCACCCAAAGATGGGGTTTTTCCAGATCGAGATGATTTTTAACCAAACTGATCACCCGACCGAGAATCACAGAATCGATCAGAGTACCATCGGCAGTTAAAATATTGCCTTTAGTTAATTGTTCCTCCGATCGCTGATAATGGCCATAGACGAGACCGATCGCCCGATACTGCCGCAGATGACTGGGAGGGGGGATCGGTTGTTGACGTTTGACTTCTTCGGGGGTGGCTGACTCTACGGCTAAATCAGCCTCAGTATGGGGGGACTCAAGGGGGACTTCCTGAAGTTCCACTTCAGGAGTCGGGGGGGTTTTCGGTGATTCGGTAAACCGATTCCCAGAACGATTCATATCACACTCCTAGCGGCGGAGACACATAGTAAATTAGTAATCAAGCAAGTCAAAAGCGCGATCTAGAGGATTACAATAACCCTCTAGGGCGACTCTACTGGCATCTAGTATATTAAGAACCATGATCTTTTGACTGTCAACCTTGTCAAAACCCTTTTGAGTCTTGACTGTCTGCCCATTGTACTCAATAAAGAGCGGCGAATTTGATCGATCCCCTCATCAAATCTCCAGATTTCCATAACATTTTTCTGTCTGTTCCCTCCCACCCCAGTCTATGAAAGCCTCTCTCTCTAACCGTCGTTGGCTGTCCATCGGTCTCATCCTGATGTTATTAGCTTTGCTGTCTTTCTCGATGATGCCGCTATTGACTTCTATTCTCCAGAGTCAGCACTCCTCGGGCCAGAGTCATCTGTCCGCAGTGGAACAAGAGAAATTAGCCAGTCAAGCACTGGGTTATCAGATGATTTTAGAGCGCGAACCCGATAATCAGACGGCTTTACGGGGATTATTAGATACTCGCCTACAGCAGGGCGATTTAAAGCAAGCGATCGAACCTTTAGAAAAATTAGCGCAACTTAACCCCCAACAATCCGATTATCTACTACTTTTAGCGGAAGCAAAACAGCAAATAGAGGACTATGCAGGAGCTACAGCCAGTTATCGCAGCCTTTTAGCCTCCCAACCCCAAGATCTACGGGCCTTAACTAGATTAACTAATTTATTTCTTAGCCAAAATCGCCATACCGAGGCGATTAGTCTAGTCAAAGACACGATTGATCGCGCTTTAAAAGCCGCTGCCGATCCCAATAATCCCGCCAGTTTAATCGATATCGTTTCCGTTCAGTTACTTTTGGGCAAAATCTATTTCGAGCGGCAAAATTATCCAGAAGCTTTAAACGCCTATAAACAAGCTCAACAGATGGATGTTAACGATTTCCGACCGATTTTAGCGACGGCGATCATACTAAAAGAACAGGGCAAAAATCAAGAGGCTCAACCCCTCTTTCAAGAGGCTCTCAGTCGCGCTCCTTTTGCCTACAGAGAGGAGATTCAGTCCCTAATCGGTGATCATTAATCACACCCCTCTCCCCACTTCCCATAGTTTTGTAACGGCAATTTTTGCTAAAAATCAATAAATGTAAACTTTAATCACAAGCTCGATCGAGTCCCGACAAAGGTGTTATATTAAAAACATAAAGGCACAAAGGAAGCGACTCAACTTCCTTCCAGGCAAAAAGACCTAGAGCCTGTGCCACCTGCTCTAGCTCAACGCAACAGCTAAATCGGACGCAGATTCTCAAAGTTTGTAAAGTAAAGTATGGTTTCGCCTCTGTTGCTCAATAGGACAGATGGGGTGAGCCGTAATCAGTACCTGAGTCGGTAAACTGAGAGATCTTGATAGTTGACAGATAGACTGTTGTGGTTTCCGTAAACCCCTATTATATTGAGTCCGTTAAACTTTTAGGAGTCCATATCGTTTGTACAAGATGAAGCCCGCCTCCCTAGGCGGGCCTATTGTGTTTTTAGAAAACCGCCACGAGATATTCCTGTAACTGCAATTGATAACCTGCCTGACGCTGACAGGGATAATCAAGGGAAAACTCAGGTAAAGCTAATAGAGAACTTTTTTGACAACTAACTAAAGCCACATCGAAACGACAGGTTAAATCGGACCATTGGGGATAAAAGGAGAGAAATATCTGGGCAGCTGCGTAAATTCTCCCCTGTTTACGGTCATTGATCGCTAATTTACCCCCTAAATCCCAATTGCCAGTGCTGCGGGTTTTCACCTCGACAAAAGCAAGAATCCCCTGAGATTTAGATAAGACGATTAAATCGATTTCACCGCCACCACTACGCCAACGACGCTGGAGGATATGCCATTGCTGTAATTGCAACCAATCCGCCACCAAATTTTCGCCTAATTCCCCCACGGTTGTCATATTCAGTTATCAGTTATCGGGGAGCAGGGAACAGTTATCAGTGAACAGGGAACAACATTGATTTATTATCCTGTCTTCTGACTGGAAAATAGAAGCTGAAATAACGCCAATTCTTCAATCAGAATATTTTCATGTTTGGCGGTGTCCACTTTGACATCAGGACTGACTCCAAACTACTGATTACTGTTCACTGAATCACTGGATTACAAAAGTCCTTCTAGACGACGACGGATGCTGTCTAACTCCGCATCGGGAATCTCGGAAAACTCCTCCTCGGCGGGGGGGACTTCCTCTTTTTGCCAATCCAACTCGGAGGCATTGCTTTCGGGGGGAATTACCAACATACCCGCTGCAATCATTTCCGCTTGATAGCCGGCGCCGCGACAAAATTCTGCCACTTCCTCCGAATCAATTTTCTCTACCGTGGGAGTCGGAAAATCCTGTGCCTCTAACAGCAACGCATAACGGGTGGCATCATCTTCCGATTCAAACATCAACACCTTATTGATAGCTCCCATTTGAATGGTGTGGATACCTTCGTTTTCTGTGCCTGCGTTAAAAAGTAGTACAAATACACGCATAATTACTATTAGCGATCGATAAGCAGTGGTCGTCTATGCTCATTTTACCCCCCTTCTCGATCGCTAATCCTCAGCAATTTTAGTTTCTTGTCAACCACTTTTGACCGTTAAGCCGTTGCAGGGTGTAAAACAACAGTAAATCAAGACTAACTTTCCTTTCATCGATCATAAATGATTCAAGAGTACTAGGTTGAGCACCGCCCTCAGCTTGAGAAAAAGCTTTTTTGCCATTGATGTCTTCTTCTAAAAAATAAATGCTAAATTGACGCATTCCCTCGAGCCAATTGCCGCTTAACTGCCAACAGGGAGAACTAGAAAGGCCCTGCACGGGAATTTTATCCTGTTTAAAGGACAGCTTTATATCAGTTATACCCAGCTTTTGCAAGGCGGCAGCCAATGCGGGCTGAAAATACTGCTCGATAAATTCAGCAAAGGGTTTTTCCTCGACGGTAGGCTCCTTGGGTTTTTTAGCAGCCGCAGGTTGAACCGGTTTTGCTGCTTCTGCTGCCGGAGTTGCGGGGGTGGTGGTTTCTTCTGCCATAGGAATTAATCAGGAATGGGTAGGTAGCTACAATTATATTTTCTCCCGGGTTATCAGTTATCAGTTTTTTTAGCTGAGTACTTGGGTGCTAAAAACTATTAGATCCCCCCGTCTAGGCTGTATTGAATTTAAACTAGGTATTGGAAATTTTAGTACAAATGCTCGAACTAATTCTCCCTGCTCTGGCGCTCCCCTGCAATTTTAACGAGTAATTTAGATAGTCAACAGCTTATCAGCACTCCCTTTCATAAGCTATCCCTTATAGGGGTCTTTCTTAACAATTTTGTTAGTAAGCACTCCAACCCTTATCCTGACTTGATTTCAGTTTTTTCTTTGTCAGCAAGGGTGTCAACAAGGAATATTACAGATTGTTAACTGAGTCTTGAAAGCTCTGTGCTACAAAGGTTTGAAATGTTAAGAAAGATGTGACTAATGGACAGGGCGGCTCGCCGAAAGTCGGAAGTCTCACGGCCGAAGCCTGCCCCCTGCCTTCGTTAACGCTTATATTCAGCAATATTACTGATTTTTTGGTATTCTTCCTCCGAGTATAAATCCGCTGGAGAAGCAAGGCGATCAAGAAAGAGGATTCCCTCCAGATGATCGTATTCGTGTTGAAAGATGCGTGCGACAAAATCCCTGAAAACTTGACGGATTTCCCGACCATTGCGATCATAATAGGCCACCTCAATCCACTGATGACGGGGGACAAAACCGCGCCAATTGGGGACACAGAGACAACCTTCCCAACTCTTGACCATTTCCTCGCTCACCTGCAAAATACGCGGATTAATCATGGCAGTGGGTGACATGATCGGAGCGTCGGGATAACGAGGATTGGGGTGAGAAGCAACGATAAACAGACGCAGAGACCGAGCAACTTGGGGCGCGGCGATTCCCACCCCGTGGGCAGCTTGTACCGTGGTAATCAGGGAATCGATCAAATTTTGACAGTCAGAATCGAGAAGATTATCGATCTCCGGTGCTTTTTGCTGTAGAATTGGGTTTCCTAATTGGGTGATTGTTAAAACTTGTGTCATCTGTATAAAGATTAATTGTTTCCCTCTGAAAATCATTTTATCGTCAACGGCAAAATCTCGCTAAACTGATAAGGTTTCCCCGCAGCGGCACTAGAGCAACTTTGTTAATCAAAATTAACCGTGGATAGCAGCACCCAACAACTTTGGCATAATCTCCTAGAGCGTCTAAAATTACTATTAACCCGTCCCGCTTTTGAGACTTGGTTTCAAACGGCGACGGTTAAAGAATGGCAAAACGATCGCTTAGTAATTCAGGCTGCCAATCCCTTTATTCTTAACCATCTTCAGAAAAATTATCTGTCAACAATTGCCGAAGTAGTGGAGGATATCGTCGGTTATCCCGTTGAGATTCAACTAACGGCACAACAGGGGGATTCGATTGCTATTTTCCAGCCCAACAGTAGCTTAGAATTAGAATTATCCCCCACTAATCAACTTAACCCTAAATATAATTTTTCCCGTTTTGTTGTCGGTCCAACTAACCGCATGGCCCACGCGGCTGCTTTAGCGGTGGCGGAATTACCCGGACGCGAATTTAACCCGCTTTTTCTCTGTGGTGGTGTGGGATTAGGTAAAACCCATTTAATGCAAGCGATCGGTCATTATCGTCTGGAATTATATCCTCAATCTAGGGTTTTTTATGTATCGACGGAACAATTTACGAATGATTTAATCACCGCTATCCGTCAAGATAGTATGGAAAGTTTTCGTAATCATTATCGTCATGCCGATATATTATTAGTGGATGATCTACAATTTATTGAAGGAAAAGAATACACTCAAGAAGAATTTTTTCATACCTTTAATACCCTGCACGAAGCGGGAAAACAGGTAGTTTTAGCCTCCGATCGCCTCCCTAAACAGATTCCCAGTTTACAGGATCGTTTAATTTCTCGCTTTTCCATGGGATTAGTCGCCGATATCCAAGCACCAGATATCGAGACTCGTATGGCAATTTTACAAAAAAAAGCCGAGTACGAAAATCTGCGTCTCCCACGAGAAGTTATCGAATATATTGCCGTTAATTATACTTCTAATATTCGCGAATTAGAGGGGGCATTAATCCGGGCTACTACTTATATTTCTATCTCCGGATTGCCGATGACGGTAGAAAATATCGCGCCAGTTTTAAATCCACCAATGGCCAAAATCGCCACTTCTCCTGAGATTATCATGGCGGTAGTAGCGGAAAAATTTCAACTCTCGATCTCTGATCTAAAGGGAAATTCCCGCCGGCGAGAAATTAGTTTTGCTCGACAGATTGGGATGTATTTGATGCGTCAACACACGGATTTAAGTTTACCGCGCATTGGCGAAGAATTTGGCGGCAAAGATCACACCACCGTTATTTATAGCTGTGACAAAATCAACCTTTCCCAACATCAAGACCGACAATTACAAGACATCTTAGCGCAACTAATCGAGCGAATTAACTCCCTCAGTCGCAATTAGTAGTCGGGGCGAATTATGAATTATGAATTGGGGAGATGGGGAGTGGGGAGTATTTTCAGTGAACAGTAAACAGTAATTAGTGAACTGAAAACTCACATCTGATCACTGTTTACCGATAACTGAGATTAACTACAGGGGAATAAACTGGCAATTGTAGCGAGGAGACGAGAGGTCATGGGTAAACTATCGATCACCATAGCTGTACATAATAACATCATGTAAAGAATGGAATATTTAAACAGCGATCTCGCCATGTCCCGATCAAAAGGATTCTGTTTTAATTGCCAAGCTTTTTTCAGGAAAACAAACCCTAAAACCAAAGCCGCTAGACCATAAACCACACCACAGGCAGCCAAGGGATAAATCAGGAGGAAAGTGAAAGGAACGACGATTAAAGTATAGAGCCAAATCTGCTCGCTAGTGGCCTCTTCCCCTTTAACTACGGGCATCATCGGGATATCTACTTCCGCATAATCATCCTTGATCATTAAAGCTAAAGCCCAAAAATGGGGAGGAGTCCAAAGGAAAATAATGGCGAATAAAATCCAGGGAATCCAACCAAGATCGCCCGTTACTGCCGCCCAACCGACGAGGGGAGGAATCGAGCCAGCTGCGCCACCGATAACAATATTTTGGACACTATGACGCTTGAGCAGATGGGTATAAATCAGCATATAAAATGCGATACCGGTCATTGCTAAAAATCCGCTCAAAGTATTGACAAAAAAGACAAAAAGTGCTAGGGAAAGGGACGCTAAAACGAGGGCAAAAATGAGGGCGTGGAGAGGTTGCACGCGGCCAGAGGGAATAGGACGGGCGCGGGTGCGAAGCATGGTGTGATCGATGTCGCGATCATAGATACAGTTTAAGGTTTGAGCGGCGGCGGCGGCGAGAGTGCCACCGAGGAGGGTAAGAAAGAGTAAGAGGGGGGAAACCTGACCTTTGGAGGCGATTTCCATGGCAGCGGCCGTGGTAATCAGCAGTAGAGGAATAATTCGCGGCTTGGTGAGTTGATAATAACTTTTAGCGACTTGTAAAAAATTATCGTGGTGGCGAAGGGCTTGAGTTCCAGTCATCGTGATTAAATCCTTAGAGATGGCTTATAGGCGCGAAAGAACGATCGCGAAGGGCGAAAGTGGTAAAAGCGACGAGGGTTCCCACCAATAGGGCACCGATGCTGTGGTGGGTAATGGTTAAGGGTTCCACCTGGAGATGTAGTTTCAGGGTGGCAACGCCTAAAAACACCTGTAGGGCGACTAATCCCCCGGCGCTAAAAGCTAGTTTTTTGAGGAGAGGATGGATAGCGGCAGTTCGCCAAGCGAAGAAAACTAGGATTAACACCGAGATGGTGGCGGGAAAAACCCCGATAATGTGGCTATTCATCACCGTGCAGAGTTGGGAAACCGTTAAACACTGATGGGCTGCCCAACGGGAACCGACGAGACCACCGAGGAGACATTGCAGATAAACTAGAGCGGTGGCGACCATTCCGATCCCAGTTAGTTTCCCGACTGTACCGGTGCCACGATAGGGAGTCAGACCGATAGCAATGACGATTAGGGTGGAGAAAAAGAGCAAAGCTGTGCCTAAATGGGCGGTTACGATGTCAAATCGCAGTAATTGGGTCACGGTTAATCCTCCCAAGACTCCTTGCAGGAGAATTAAAGCCAAGGCAGCGATCGCAGAGGGCAACAGCCAAGTGGGAAGATGGCGACGATACCACCAAGACAGACCGACGAGAGCGATCGTACTAAACCCGATCAAAGAGGCATCGAGACGATGAAACCACTCCAGAAATACCTGTAGATTCATCTGCTGACTGGGAATCCATTGACCGTAACAGAGAGGCCAATCGGGACAAGCTAAACCGGCGTTCATAACTCTGGTGGCAGCGCCCACCACCATGAGGGCGCAAGTAGCGATCGCAATTTTCCAGACTAAGCGGCGCATCCACACCTGAATATTGCCAGTTTCTCTTAGGGGTGTCGGGTTAAAAACAGATTCGGTCATCGGTTTGCCTGTTCTCAAGGAGTCTGTCATCAAAGATCCTGGCTTTGTTTGCCAGTCAGTTATCACTGTGAATGAGTTTTTTTACGACTGGTAAAACCTTTTAGATATTCTTTAGATTTCTGGCCATTTTCGTTACATTTGTTTACATAAACTCAGAATAAGATATAAAAATTAGTTATTTTAAATACTTTCCCCGAAAACGATCCCAAAGAAAAGATAAAATTCTCGGAAGATGCTGGTTAAATTCCCCATCTATAGGGGAATCATGTTTTAGCCTTGAATAAGTAGCCACTATTAAAAATATTGAAAAGACCGTGAAAATTCCCAGCAGTATCCTGACGCTCGTAATCGGGATCACCTTAACCTTAATTAGTCTCTGGTATGGCCAAAATCATGGTTTAATGCCTGTGGCCGCTTCTGAAGATGCTCAGGAGATAGATAATATCTTTAATCTGATGATGACCATCGCCACGGGACTATTTTTGATAGTTGAAGGCGTGATTGTCTATATAGTGATTCGCTTTCGCCGTAAACCGGGGGATCAAACCGACGGACCGGCAGTGGAGGGCAATGTCCCCCTAGAAATCTTCTGGACAGCCATCCCGACGGTAATCGTCTTTGTCCTTGCCGTCTATAGCTTCGAGATTTATAACAATATCGGCGGTCTCGATCCCTTGATTTCCAAGGGTGACAAAGGAGAAATCGCCCACCACGGTCATCACCACGGCACGATGATGGCCATGGCTGGCGATCGCAGAGTAGCCCTAGGGATCGGCAATTCCTACGATGGTGAAGGAGTTCCCCCCCTAGTGGTCAATGTCAAAGGTATTCAATACGCTTGGATCTTCACCTATCCCGAAACCGGCATTGTTTCCGGAGAACTGCACGCTCCCGTCAATCGTCCCGTGCAACTGAATATGGAAGCAGGGGATGTGATCCATGCTTTCTGGGTTCCCCAATTGCGTCTAAAACAGGATGTTATCCCCGGACAGGAAACGGTGTTATCGTTCACATCCAACCAAATTGGTCAATATCCGATCATTTGTGCGGAACTTTGCGGGGCCTATCACGGTGGTATGAAATCTAGCTTTGTGGTTCACTCCCAAGGGGATTACGACCAATGGGTGCAGGATAACACGATCGCCGAAGTTGACAGCGATCAAACCGTAGCCATGACCGCTAAAGATCGCTCTGATAGTCAATATTTGACCCCCTACACCGAAGAAATGGGCATAAACGGTGAAATCCTCGCCCAAGTTGCCCATCAGCAGCAAATGTAATTTTTTTTGTCATCTAAAATCTTGGCATTATGACAGCATTAACGGAAATAACCACCCCAGCAACTGTTCCCGAGGTGATCCATCACCGCAAGTGGACCGATTACTTTACTTTCTGCACCGATCATAAAGTCATCGGGATTCAATATCTGGTGACTGCCTTTCTTTTCTTCTTTATTGGCGGTGCTTTCGCGGAAGTGCTGCGGACGGAATTAGCCACTCCTGACCCCGATTTCGTCTCCCCAGAACTATATAACCAATTCATGACCATGCACGGAACGATCATGATCTTTCTTTGGATCGTTCCGGTTGGGGCAGGTTTTGCCAATTATCTCATTCCCCTGATGATTGGGGCGGAAGATATGGCTTTTCCTCGTCTTAACGCTGTGGCTTTCTGGCTTAACCCCCCCGGCGGGCTGCTATTATTATCCAGTTTCTTTGTCGGCGCACCCCAGTCCGGTTGGACTTCCTACCCACCTTTGAGCTTAATTAGCGGCAAATGGGGGGAAGAATTGTGGATTTTGAGCCTTTTATTGATCGGGACTTCTTCGATTTTAGGCTCGATTAATTTCATCACCACGATCCTGAAAATGCGGATTCCTGAGATGGATTTGTACAGTATGCCGCTATTTTGTTGGGCAATGCTGGCCACTTCGACTCTGGTACTGCTTTCCACACCCGTTCTTGCTTCTGCTCTTGTTCTCTTGTCCTTTGATTTAATCGCCGGCACAAGCTTTTTTAACCCTGCTGGCGGCGGCGATCCGGTGATTTATCAGCATATGTTCTGGTTTTACTCCCATCCTGCTGTTTATATCATGATTTTGCCCTTTTTCGGCACGATATCGGAAATATTACCAGTTCATGCGCGTAAACCGATTTTTGGTTATCGAGCGATCGCCTATTCCAGTCTCACCATCTGTTTCTTGGGTTTAATCGTTTGGGCCCACCATATGTTCACCAGCGGTACCCCCGGTTGGTTACGGATGTTTTTCATGGCGGCAACCATGTTAATCGCCGTTCCCACGGGCATTAAAATCTTTAGTTGGTGTGCCACTCTTTGGGGGGGTAAACTTAGTCTCAATACGTCTTTGTTATTTGGGGTCGGTTTCCTGTCTTCCTTCCTCATCGGTGGTTTGACTGGGGTTATGTTGGCTTCCGTTCCCTTCGACATCCACGTCCACGATACCTATTTTGTTGTCGGTCACTTCCATTATGTACTATTTGGTGGTACGGCAATGGCTCTGTTTTCTGCCGTTTACCATTGGTTCCCGAAAATGACCGGACGGATGTATAACGAAACTCTCGGTCGTATCCACTTTGTTCTCACTTTTATCGGTTTGAATTTAACTTTCATGCCGATGCACGAATTGGGATTGTTGGGTATGAACCGTCGTATTGCCCTGTATGATGTGCAATTTCAGAGTTTAAATGTTCTGTGCACCGCAGGAGCTTATATTCTCGGTATATCGAGTATTCCCTTCGCTATTAATATGGTCTGGAGTGCCTTTCAAGGTCAACCGGCCGGCCGTAATCCTTGGCGCGCTTTAACCCTAGAATGGCAAACCTCCTCTCCCCCAATTATCGAGAATTTCGAGGAAATGCCGATTCTTTGGTCTGGCCCCTACGATTACGGTATTGATATGGAGGAATCGGAAGCAGAGGAATCAGTACAAGATATCCTCGCTGAAGTGGGTGCGGAATCCCAATAATCAGTTATCAGATGTGAGTTTTCAGTTCACTGATTACTGATCACTGAAAAAAGCGCCCCGTCTCCTGTGTAAACTAAGGACACTCAATCATGCAAGGTTCAACGCTCGAAGATTCTCAAATCTCTGTCAATTATCATCAAGAAACGGTGGAACACGGACATCATGGCCACCAGGATCATCGCTTATTCGGTTTGGTTTTGTTTCTAGTGGCGGAAAGTTCCATCTTTTTAGGCTTATTTACCGCTTTCTTGCTCTACCGTACCATGTTACCCGTTTGGCCCCCCGCCGGCACGCCAGAATTAGAATTAACCCTACCGACAATTAACACGATTATTCTGGTGTCCAGTAGTTTTGTTATGCACATGGGACAAAAAGCGATTAAACAAAATAATAACGCCGGTTTACAATTGTGGTTCGGCATTACTGCCCTGATGGGCATTATCTTCCTTTGTGGTCAAGGATACGAATATTATCACGCTGAATTCGGTCTGACAACTAATGTTTTCACCAGTGCCTTTTATGCCTTAACTGGATTCCACGGTCTCCACGTTACTTTTGGTTTAGTGCTGATTCTATCTGTCCTCTGGCGTTCTCGTCAAAAAGATCACTATTCTAGTCAATCTCACTTTGGTGTGGAAGCAGCAGAATTATACTGGCATTTTGTCGATGTGGTCTGGATTATCCTGTTTTTACTGGTGTATATCTTGAGCTAATTTTTGTTATTTACTCAGAGAAAAGGGCGACCAATTAATCGCCCTTTTTTATATATTTTAATTTACAGCAATTCCTATACTGGTGAGTAGAGAACAGAACCAACTAATAAGCTGTTCGTAATTTAAATTGCTTAGGGTCGATTTTAGTACAAATATTGTAATTCTTTCTCCCTGTTCCCTTCTCTCCTACAGTCTTAACAAGTAATTTAGATATTTAACTTTACGGCGAATACTAGATAATTTTCCCTAGCATAAATTGTCGTCGCCTAACCACTAATATCGGTGGGTTACGGCGAATACTAGATAATTTTCCCTAGCATAAATTGTCGTCGCCTAACCCACCCTACACTAAAATTAACGACGACCGAATAAACTCCAACCTTTGCCACCACTAACAGCCGGTTCAGCTTTTTCAGGGACGCGGTCAACTTCTGCGGGTTTTTCCTCACCGGAAAGATTAGGAAGATCGTAGTTTTCTACTAGGAAGAGAGACGCTTTTTCAATAGTAGAATGATCCCAGAAAAGGGTAGAAGGTAACTCTTGACCTACCCAATCTTCTAGATCACCCACCATCGTTACCGCATCGATCGAATCTAAACCATAACGGGTTAAAGGTTCAGTCACATTAATCATTTTTGCATCTAAAGATAACTGATCGGCTAACTGTTTAACTAACCAATTTTGTACCAGATTATTAAGATTGGAGCTGGAGTTCATGGATTTTTTCCTCGGTAGTTTGTGAATGGGCTAATTGAAAAGGCACGATCGAAAAATGTTGATTTTCTCGATATAATTTCAGCAATTCTTGGGCAACATTTTCTACATACACCTCAGACAGAGTGTAAGGTAGAGGTCGCAGAGTTCGCAGTAATCGGTGTAAACTCAACACCAACCATTCCCCCCGGGCAAAAAATTCCCCCAAGATGGAACGATTATAAAGCCAAGTGTGTAAACAAGCGGAAGCAGCGTGTAAAGTGCAGTATTTCTTGGCAATCTCGAATAATTCGGGGGATTGGTCGTGACCGTACTCGAATTTCGATTGACTAATCTGTTCATCGTGGGCATTTAGTTCCTCTAAAACTAAATTACCCAACATCAATAGATTTTCTAATACTTCCCGGTCCACCTCCTGAGAATCTTTCAATCCCTCTAGCATATCAATGGCAATCTCTAAACCTTGCAGGGAATCATCTATCCCCCGGCCAAATAATTCTAAATTATTGGGTTCAAAGGGAGGAACTGACTTTTCTAGACTAAAAATCGTCTCTAAACGGGTTTCTAACGCCGACATGGTGCGCGAGTTGCGTTTGGCCCGATATTTGGTTAAAGGACGCAATTGTAGGATTAAAGCATGAAGATTGACGATCGAACTGCCGTCAAACATACTGATAATCGAATTATCCCGCAGTAGCTTCTGGAAGATGCCGAATTCGTGTTCTTCTCGCATATAAAAACGCGATCCCAAGACCACATAAACACTATTAACCATCTCCTCCAGACGGACAGTGACAAAATATTTTACTACCGAAGCCCAGACGCTAAACTGTTCGGGGATGATATGAAAACCTCTCGCAGCCGGAATCGTCTCGCAATCACAAATAAGGATGTCAAGGAAAGCATCCACGAGAGTGCGCCGAGGTTGGGGCAAATCCATCACATTTTTGTTATAAATTACTCGATTAACGGCAAAACCGAGGGTAGTTCTTAAAGCGGTATCGGCTGCCCCGTGGGAAAAAGCAGCGCACAACATTCGGGTAATCTGGAAACCTTTCAGGGCTAATTCTAAACCGTCTCCCTCCTCGCGTAAACGCATGGAATCGGGGACGAAACAATCTTTAAAACCAATGCCACTCATATCCGAGGCCCGCACACCATGGGTGTATATTTTCGGCAAATTATAGTATTTTTCGGAATCTAATTGCCGTTTATCCACCATAAATAGGGTTAAACACTTCGGCCCGCCGTTAGCATCGGTTTTCGCCAAAATAAAAGAAATTCCAGAGATAGTCGCCCGGTTAATCGGCCATTTCTCACCATTGAGAATATAACCTCCTTCCACCTTCGTCGCGGTTAGATCACCATTGATCAGATCGCTACCGTGTTGCTTTTCCGAGTAACCCAGACACATCGCCCCATAGTCATCCATGATAAAACGGGCGAGCTTCTGTTTCTGTTCTGGGGTTCCCGCCATCCAGTTTAAAAACGACCAGAATAGGGTAGTAAAAGCGATACTGATAGTTTGATCCCGTCGGGAAAGTACCCGCACAAAAGCGACAAATTCCTCAAAAGAGGTAAATTCACCACCGCAATCCGTGGGAATGTAGTAGTGTTGGAGTTTCCAGTCGTATAACCAGCGAATTTCCTCGTGGGGAAATTCTTCGCTCTCGTCAATTTCGATCACCCGCTTGTAAGACAGAGGGTTATCGGGATTGAGAGGATCGCCTAAGTCTTTTTCCAGTGCTTCAGCAGTCCAGTATTGCTTAAGCTTTTTCATAGTGCCTCTAGGACAGATACAATGTGTCTTTCGTCAATGCCTTCGGTTAGAAGACCCGACCATGCACAAAAATTAATGACCATTCTAGACGTTTTGCTGTAGAGTAGCAACACTTATGCCGTGTGCAACTAAAAACGACGGAATCAGGGTTCCAGAGGATACTTTACTTTATCTCTGCCGATTTCTGAAAGCCTTAGCAATCAAGACTAAAAATACAGTTGCACAGGGTGTAAATTATAGAATTGTTAAGGAGGATTAAATTTATGCCCCTAGTTACCGGAAATGGCTTGAATAACATCATTACTCCATCGTCGGCATCAGCCGGAGTCACTGGATGGTATTTTGGACTCTGGGGGGATGATACCATTTATGGCTATAATGGCAACGATACCATCAATGGTGGCGATGGCAACGACAAATTATTTGGCGGCACTGGTGATGACTGGATAGACGGTGGATTTGGTTTTGATACCATTGATGGAGGTCTGGGAAATGACACGACATCC
>VYMC01000062.1_pt1 | contig 40022 bp, 42 predicted proteins | sample 5115301 | NCBI WGS metagenome assembly VYMC01 (sample SAMN12291802, study PRJNA351875) | freshwater metagenome | isolation source: freshwater lake | place: USA: Michigan, Wintergreen Lake | collected 2013-08-08 | reverse complement strand
TTTCAGTTGAATGAGGTACAAAGGGATGGCTAGGCAGACTCTTGATTAGGCTCTTTAAAAGGGGTATCGCAATAACAACAATGGGTAAACCAATTATGAATGTCTTTCAACGTAATCTGACTAAAGGCTTGAACGATCGCTTTTTCTAGATCGGCATAGGTACGAGGTGAGATTGAACGAATCAGTGTTTTTACCTTCGACCAACAATTTTCAATCGGAGAAAAATCGGGAGAATAGGGAGGTAAAAACTCTAGTCTAGCTCCGACTTCTTTGAGCATTGGTTCGATGGTTTCTTTTCGATGAATCGAAGCATTATCCATTAACACACAGGCTCCTTCCCATAAGTTCGGAATCTATTAAACCATTTGCCGCTCCAAGTACATTAAGAAAAGCGACCAAGCCTTTGAGTGCTATCGCTCCGATTATCGTCACGTTTTTCCCTCGGTTTAACGGAACCGAACCATACACGTTTCAATCCCTAATAGGGTTTAAGATTAATTGGAACCGTCCGAATAAAGACGCTACCCTATCCGGGCTAGTTAGTTTCAATCCCTAGTAGGGTTTAAGATTAATTGGAACCGGCTGTATCTCGTACCTATTACAGATTGCCTGTAGGTTTCAATCCCTAGTAGGGTTTAAGATTAATTGGAACCAAGTGTATTGTACTGATAAGTTTACTGTTTTTTGTTCCCGTTTCAATCCCTAGTAGGGTTTAAGATTAATTGGAACCCATTTCCGTCAACCCATCAGGTCAAAAGCCATGTTGTTTCAATCCCTAGTAGGGTTTAAGATTAATTGGAACCTTTCCCCAATTCTAGCATTTTCAATCAACCCAATAGTTTCAATCCCTAGTAGGGTTTAAGATTAATTGGAACACTTGATGTTAGAACATGGACTTGTGAGCATTGCAAGTTTCAATCCCTAGTAGGGTTTAAGATTAATTGGAACGATTTAAGTCGGTACGATCAACCAGCAACCACCATGTTTCAATCCCTAATAGGGTTTAAGATTAATTGGAACAAGGTGATTTTTGATGATACTTTTGCCGCTTTTGGTTTCAATCCCTAATAGGGTTTAAGATTAATTGGAACCAGAGCTAATGGCTGCGGGATTGCGCGATTCGCAGGTTTCAATCCCTAATAGGGTTTAAGATTAATTGGAACGGGAATTCCCCAGTGACGACGGGATGGTCTGTAAATTTTGTTTCAATCCCTAATAGGGTTTAAGATTAATTGGAACTCGCCGATTCGACATTTGATCCGAAAGAGTCATCAGTTTCAATCCCTAATAGGGTTTAAGATTAATTGGAACAATAGAGGAATAAAATTAGCTGCAAATACAATCATGTTTCAATCCCTAATAGGGTTTAAGATTAATTGGAACCAATGGCCCGGGGGAATTTTCCGAATTAATTCAAGTTTCAATCCCTAATAGGGTTTAAGATTAATTGGAACCAGAATTGATCGCAGCTGCCGTAATTGCTAATTCAGTTTCAATCCCTAATAGGGTTTAAGATTAATTGGAACACAATAGTAAAATCAACGGCACTGATCCCAACTCCTGTTTCAATCCCTAATAGGGTTTAAGATTAATTGGAACGTGCCAGGAGAAACAATTGCGGGAATTATCTCCCGTTTCAATCCCTAATAGGGTTTAAGATTAATTGGAACCATTGGTTTTGCCTTGGTAACAACTAAATCAATGATGTTTCAATCCCTAATAGGGTTTAAGATTAATTGGAACTAGGTTGCACGTCTATCGGCAGTCGCCGCGAGGCTGAATACGGTTTCAATCCCTAATAGGGTTTAAGATTAATTGGAACGTGGGATAATAGCGGCTGGTAAACTCTATCTCTGGTTTCAATCCCTAATAGGGTTTAAGATTAATTGGAACAATTGCTGCTCTTGACTATCGATTTCTAGCTCTATGTTTCAATCCCTAATAGGGTTTAAGATTAATTGGAATTTTTCAGATTGCATTTTTTACTCCTGTTATTAGTTGGTTTCAATCCCTAATAGGGTTTAAGATTAATTGGAACTTTCCTTAGTTTTCCTTAGTTTTCCTTAGCTTTCTTCGTTTCAATCCCTAATAGGGTTTAAGATTAATTGGAACTTGAGAAATCATGAAGTATTCAATTTAGATCGTTCGTTTCAATCCCTAATAGGGTTTAAGATTAATTGGAACAGCTTTAAGCTTTTTAGTTTGGAAAATTTAAGTTTGTTTCAATCCCTAATAGGGTTTAAGATTAATTGGAACCTTTTGAAACTAATATTGTAGTTACTACTAATCGAGTTTCAATCCCTAATAGGGTTTAAGATTAATTGGAACGGCTGCCGGGGCCAATTCGGCTGCCGCCTACGCAGTTTCAATCCCTAATAGGGTTTAAGATTAATTGGAACCGGCATCGCGATCGGCGATCACCTGACCCTTGGTGTTTCAATCCCTAATAGGGTTTAAGATTAATTGGAACGAGATATAGCGATCAGCATCGCTATGCCTCCGAAGTTTCAATCCCTAATAGGGTTTAAGATTAATTGGAACGTCTCTTTGATTGGGATGGAGAGATTAATTTTTGTTTCAATCCCTAATAGGGTTTAAGATTAATTGGAACAGGGAGCCACTTGATCCCTGACCGTGCCATCCAGGTTTCAATCCCTAATAGGGTTTAAGATTAATTGGAACCTTACCACTCTCGAATTCCCAAGCCAAGACGGAAACCGTTTCAATCCCTAATAGGGTTTAAGATTAATTGGAACTCAGTCAGTTACCAGTTATCAATCAGTTAGCAGTAGTTTCAATCCCTAATAGGGTTTAAGATTAATTGGAACAATCAACTCATAGAATTTTGCTATCGCCTCATCGGTTTCAATCCCTAATAGGGTTTAAGATTAATTGGAACAACTTTGCCCAAACCAGATAAATTATCACTTGCAGTTTCAATCCCTAATAGGGTTTAAGATTAATTGGAACGTTAGCATCGTTAGAGCAAAGCTTTAAGAATAAAGATATGTTTCAATCCCTAATAGGGTTTAAGATTAATTGGAACTATAGATTGTAAGGCCTCTAGATTCTGTAAATTCCTTGTTTCAATCCCTAATAGGGTTTAAGATTAATTGGAACAGGAAGCTAATAAAGCATTAGAGTTAGCTATAGACGTTTCAATCCCTAATAGGGTTTAAGATTAATTGGAACACGTCAATAACCAAAGAACAAGGGAAATCCTTGTCGTTTCAATCCCTAATAGGGTTTAAGATTAATTGGAACATAAATATTTTAGAGATGCCCGCCTGAAAGCGATCGTTTCAATCCCTAATAGGGTTTAAGATTAATTGGAACGATAGGATAGGCTTCTGCCGTATTCAGCATCGGGGTTTCAATCCCTAATAGGGTTTAAGATTAATTGGAACATGGCAAGAAATGTCAGCATCAGATCGCAAGGCAGTTTCAATCCCTAATAGGGTTTAAGATTAATTGGAACTGGTACTGTATTGAGCTTTTCCCCAAATTTTAACGTTTCAATCCCTAATAGGGTTTAAGATTAATTGGAACCTAGAGATTGACACATCCCGATAGATGCAATCGATGTTTCAATCCCTAATAGGGTTTAAGATTAATTGGAACCAAAAATTCTTTTTTTAGGGAAAACGCAATCAAAGTTTCAATCCCTAATAGGGTTTAAGATTAATTGGAACGAAAGAGAATTAGCCGACCTCCTGAAAAAAGCTATAGTTTCAATCCCTAATAGGGTTTAAGATTAATTGGAACTGGGCTGTTGATCTGCCGTGCCTTGGCTCATGTGCCGTTTCAATCCCTAATAGGGTTTAAGATTAATTGGAACTAGCCACAGCTAGTGCATTTAAACTTTGATTGACTGTTTCAATCCCTAATAGGGTTTAAGATTAATTGGAACAATAGTTAGTTGTCAGTTATCAGCAACCTATAAAGTTTCAATCCCTAATAGGGTTTAAGATTAATTGGAACATGGTGACTTTATCGGACCAAGAATAGGGCTTCATGTTTCAATCCCTAATAGGGTTTAAGATTAATTGGAACGGCGATTTCTAACGGCTTCCGTGAGTTTTGCCCCGTTTCAATCCCTATAGCGGTATTCGCTTGAGTGAGATACAGACAAAGTCTTGCCTAGACTGACTCATAGCTTGTTGCACTATACCTCATTCGACTGCATACCGCTATAATAGGGTTTAAGATTAATTGGAACTCGTCGGCCCGAAGCGTCGTTTACACAGAATCGCGTTTCAATCCCTAATAGGGTTTAAGATTAATTGGAACCTATATCGATATCGCTTACGCAGCAGGAGAACTGGTTTCAATCCCTAATAGGGTTTAAGATTAATTGGAACGCTCAGTGGTAAAAGCCATACGCTATGGGGTTTTCGAGGTTCGTTTGCGCCGCACCCGCAATAAACCCACTGTACAGCAAGTGACCCATTTCTTCAAGAACCCGCAAAACCTTACGGGATAAGGTGCGCCCCACGTTGGAAAGGAAAATCATCTCGAATCTATATTGCATAAGCTTTCCAGCCACCAGATAATAGTTAAGGATTTTTACAGCTACTCCGAGGCGCAACCGAGCTAAACAAAAAAAATCGTATTATCCCGGGGTAACTCACCACCGATACGTTCCACTTTACCCCGACAACAGGCGCAGAGAAAATAAAAGCGGATGCTATCGGTATCGGGTTTGATCAACTTACTCAAGCGCCCGCGCAGCTTAGCGTACTGGGTATCGGTTAGATCGCACTCAAAAACACTATACTGCACCCGTTGGCCGTAGGACTTTAACGTATTGTGAATTTTGGTTCGTCGCTTATCATCGGAAATGTCGTAACTGACAACAAAATACATGACCGCCTCTATCTACTTTAAAATCAAGGGTGGATACTTATCCGTCTCGTCCATCAGATATTTCGCCATTAGTCGGGACTGAATCTCGAAAGCTTCTTGATAAGTACACTGTTTACCCATTACCGGATGCTTAAACTTGGATTGTTTCTTCTGTTCGTACAAGCGCAGGAAAATCTGTAATCCCTCTCTCGTCAAGGAAACCGCACCGCTTAAGGGTTCGGTGGTGAAATGTTCGGGGGTAAGATAAGGATGATTGATCCCATTGAGAACCACGGCATCAACGACGATCGCTCTGAATTCTTCCATCAGATCGAGTGCCAGCGAGGGGCGACCATAGCGTTGATAGTGAAGATAACCGAGATAGGGGTCAAAACCGACCAAATTGATCGCACTCTGCACGTCATGGCGCAATAACGCATAACCCAGACTCAAAAGAGAATTGACTGGATCTTGCGGGGGGCGACGGTTACGCGAGGTAAAGGTAAAAGTATCACCGAGAATTAGGGAATCAAAACAACTGAAATAGGCTGCGCTTCCCGCTCCCTCTAACCCCCGGAGAGAATCGATCGCTGGGGTTGTTTCGATCGAGCCGATCACTGCTTCTAGACAAGCGATCGCCGTTTGTAAATCCAACTCCTTTCGATCGCGTTGACGACGGAGTAGAATATTGCGGTAATTCTTCAGCTTGCCGCGGACGAATCCCCGCACTAAATGAATGGCTTTCGGAGAATCGCCGGCGGCCTGCCATTGCGCTCGACGAACGAAAATATTTTTGGTCATCTCTGGTTCCAATCTACCGAGATATTTTCCCGTGGCAGTAACAAAACTTAAGGGAATATGACGTTCGAGCAGTTCGATCACCAAAGCTGGGGATAGCGAACCGCGGCCGAACAAAACCACTCCCTCAACATTTAATAAAGGGACATCGAGGATCCTTTCCTTGGATGCTTTAACGGTTAAACGCTCGTCATTTTTGCCGAGAAATGCGTCTTCTCTTGTCACATATACTGTTCCCATATTTTTTAGATTTCCTCTCGATATCGTTGGACTTTTTCGGTTAATCGGGGCAAGCAGCGATCGAACAAACTGCATCCCTGGCAGCGGGGTGAATAGACCGCAGGGGGCATTTTTTCCGTCTGGATCAGGGTTTCAACTGCTCGGAGCGTAGCGATCGCCCGTTGCCGTAAAGCAAGATCGATCGCCACTGGTTGACGCTGGTGAGAACTGGCATAGTAGATATAGCCAGTATCTACGCTTTTTCCGGTCATTTCTTCCAAACACAGGGCTTGAGCGCACACCTGCAACTCGTCGTTATCCCATTCGCCCTTACTGCCCCGTTTGTATGACCCGGGGATAAATTCGCCGTCGTGGGACTCGATCAGATCGGCTTTACCGATGAGACGGTAATTGTCTGATTTGAGCCATATCGCCCGAATTTGCCATATTTCCTCGCGGTTTCCCGCCCCGACGGTGTGAACTCGTTCGTGTAAATTTGTTCCTTCGATCGTGTAGCTATTATCAAGAAATTCCCCGGCGACGAACATCCGCCAACAACGGTGAGGACAGTAGGCGTAATGGTTGAGAGCGGCGATCGGTATGTAGTCAGATTCATCCATAACTATCTTTTCTCCTTAGAAATTCTGCGAGTCATCCCCATTCCCATGGTGGTTTTCCGTCCCACTCCTGCATAGAGGGCAAAATCCGCCAGTGCATTAATCGCTTTAATCTTTGCGGGTTCCACCTCTCCCAAAAGACGATAGTGAATCTCGCCCACACAACCGATCGACTGGTTTTTATAGGCTTCGTCGGCTAATTTCGTTTGAATATCGAAGAAACTGGGGAAAATTGACTCTAGGGCAATAGAATCGAAGGGGATACCACTATAGCGATTCCAACGATTGAGAAGGCTATTAAACACCAGTTCCCGCGTTGGTAAGGCACTATCGAATTTTCCCTGCCGGAAGATGACGGGGGTGGCGAAAAGGAAATCAAATTCCCGATTCGCTGCCGAGGCGTTTTCATACAGGTATTGATAAGTACAAGAGTTCGCCCAGGGTTGAACCGATTGCGGGGTAGCGAGGACGCTGGTAATGACGAGATCGGCGGAACCGAGATGCCAGGGTTGTTTTGGATTGAGATTCAACCAGAGCGAGGTTAATTTACTGAATAATCGGTCATCGAGCAGAGAAATCCGCCACCAGCAGGGAGTTTCGGAGGATATCTCCCGTTCGTGTCGCCACTGCGGGGAATTTATTGTTATTTTCCCCCGCGATTGAATCTGTATTGGCGATAAGGTAAAAGCTTTATCGGCCTCGGCTGTGTGTAGAATGTTCGCTAATTCCCGATCAACACTACTGACAAGGGTAAGGAATAGCGCATGAAGGTGTCGTCCGGTGAGAAAATTCGGATAGATCGGCGATCGAGGGGTGAGATTGAGAACGAGACTGTAGGGCATTAACTTAATCGGGCCTTGGCAAAAATTTGTCTGGGAGTTAGGGTTAAATCGGAAAGGAGAATATCGCTAATTTCGTCATCGCCTTTTTTAATCGCCGGGGGTGCGTCGGGATAGAAAATCGTGATCTGCTTGGCCCGGGGATCGACGATCCAGACGCGACTGACTCCTGCTTTTAGGTAGGCCACGGCTTTTTCGCTCAGGCTGCTGAAGGATTGTTCAGGAGAAATAATTTCGATGACTAATTCCGGGGGAACGGGACAAGCTTCATCGGTGAGGGGAATGTCTCCTAACCTTTCTAGGGAAATGTAGAGGAGATCGGGGACGGGACACCAATCTTGATCGTTTTTGCTCAGAATGATCGCCCATTCGATTCCCACTTCTCCCCGTCCTTGATTCCAGCGATCGAGTACAAGAAATAAAGCACCAGTTAAACGAGAATGAAAGAATTTCGGTGACATTTTTGCGATCGCTTCTCCATCGACTAATTCATAGGTAATATCGCCATCGGGAGCAGTTAGGGAGAGAAATTCTGGTAAAGTGAGGGATTTAGAGGAGATAAGAGTCATGGTATATAGTTTCTAGTGTAGTGAACATATCCCGCACAAGATAAAAATCAATCTTGTGTTAGAGCAGAAGTGTAGTTAATCACTACTGATCGATCTTTTGTGGGGTTATACTGAAGTCTTTCTTGATAGCCATTTGGTCTCCATTTAATAAAAACTCCAGGCAAGTCTTTAAACCCTAATTCATGATCATAAGAATAAGGCTCAAAAGAATCGGATATGGCTCCATCCCTAACTGCACGAACTTTGATCACCATATCTTTACTGTATGCACATCCCCAATATTTTAATGGTTCTAATTTATATCGAGTTTCTTCCTTGTCGTAAATCCATTCGTAAACATCCACATTAGCATACTGATTTATAGAATTGCCTTCATCATTTTTTTTCAGAATCAAACGATCAATCGAAACTTGAATTTGGGGAGATTTTTTTACAATATCTTCTAGATTATCACCTTGATTACCATCATCGTACACCAAGGTAACGGATGGAGTCCAGCTACGGGTAATTACCAATCCTTTTTCATGAGCAGATTGACAAGTGAGATCGGCATTATAAACATAGTCTTGCAACATGGAAAAAAGCTCGACAACTCGATAATCATCAATTGTCTGTTTTGTAGAAACACAATTCATGATCGCTTTCGGATCAAAGTTTTGAGCGTGCAAGTCATTAAGGGTTGTTTGATAATCTTCTAGCTCTGTCTCGCTCAAGGTATTGACAAATTCTGGAATATTATTGCCAACGACGATAATTTTTGCATCTTCAACATTACCTTTACGATTGCAACGTCCCGCTCGTTGAATTAAACTTTCTGGGTTACACATTTGAGTAATCAATCTGGTACTATTTAAATCACACCCAACTTCGATCGCACTGGTAGTAACCAGAATATAAGCTTGGTCATTTTCATCTCTCTCTTTTAATCTTTGATAAAGATTGGTGCGAGAATAATGGGAAGTTTTGGGAATATCTGACAAACGACCATGGTAGAGAAACAAAAATTCATTTTGTCCTGAAGATTTAATGTTTAATGTCTGTTTTATTTTTTCATAAATTGCTATTGCATCTTTAACAGTTTCTACAGAAACGATGATACGATGGCTTGGGTTAGAGTTCCATTCTGCAAGGGCGATCGAGGTCAACTTTTGTTGAAAATTTGTTGGTTCTTTTACATCATAAACAATATCATCAACCCATTCAAACTGTTTCAAATTAGAATAGTCTTGCTTCAAAATTTGCTGATAAAAATTATTTAGCTTCTCTAGATTGTCCTGAACATCAATGTAATCGATCACGTTATCCGCAAGATAATCCAATCTTTCCAGATGATTTTGTGATAAAGTTGCCGTCATTAAAACAAGCGAGCGTCCTGCTTCATACAAAGCTTTAACCAAACTGCAAAAGTTAGTAAACGAAATATCATCATAGGTATGAGCTTCATCAAAACAAATCAGTGTATTACCATGATGAATTCGATAGGGAAAGATGAATGATTTTTGCTTATCACCATAGCCAAAGTATCGATATATAAATTTATCAATCGTTGTTAAAATAATATCTCCTTTGTATAAATGTCTTCGAGAATTATTGCTAGGTTTAACTTCTCCATCTAGATAAACATATCGATTCATTTCGGTTCCCGTATCTATCACCAAAGACACTTCACGTCCCTTGTGTAGGAGTGAAAATTGTTTTAAATATTTCTCACATCTCTGTTTTTGATCTTCTAACAAACTTCGTGCAGGTAGGGGTATAATCAGGCGATGTCTATCTTCTTTTGTAGATAGCATAGCTAAAAAGGGAATAATAATCGCTTCAAATTTTCCCACTCCTGTAGGAGCTTTAAGGATAAAAGCTGGATGTTGAGTTTCAACCATTGTTTGAAAGACTTCCTCCTGCATTGGATTAGGTTGAAAATTCGCTAATTCTTTATACCAAAAAATTGCATTTTTTGATTTTTCTGGAATCGGTTTAGTTTTTGAATTAGAAGGCTTGATAATGGCAGTAATTGCTGGGTCTTCACTGATTGTATGTTCGTTTTTTTCCCACCACTCTTTAACAAGAGTATCCAATTTATTTCCTAATTCCTTATCTTTTCCATTTTCGTGTAATTGTTGGAGTTGATTTTTATCCTCCTCTGATAAATTATATGTCCACGAACGAAAATTTAAAGTGATAGTTGGTTCTTTAAAAGGATAGGGATCGAGATAAAAAACACGGTGTTTGCTATCTTCAGATATACCTTTAGTTATTGTAAAATCCATAAATGTGCGAGATTTTGCCTGTTCGTCGTCTCCAATGACACGACAAGCTAATTCCGCTTCAATTTGATCGCACATTTCCAAAATATAAAGTTCTTTGGCGTATTGTAAGGGGTCTTTAGAGAAAATCTTCTGATATTTAGGATCTTTTTTTAATTGATAGGTATCCTTGATAATTTCCTTAGTTGAATAGTCATGATGTCCTCTCGCTAGAGCTTGCACCCAAAGATTTTGTGGTTTATCTACTTTAAATCGATGGCCTTTAAATGAATAAGTATATTTTGTAAACTCTACCTGTTTATTAGTTTCAACGAGAATTTTGAAGGTTTGTGGTTTAGCTTTGTCGTGTAAATTGATTCCTTCAATAACTCGTTCTAAAGAAAAGTTGTCATCTTGCCATTTTCTGGCTAATTGTCTAACATTACCTACATGATTACCTAGGGGTTGAAAAAGAATTTTATCAGGGGCAATTTTAGGTTCGCCTGGAAAAAACACGCGGCCGAATTTGAAAAAAGGTCGAGGGTTAGATTTAGACATTAATTGATTCTCCTTGTAAAAGTTCCACGAGTGCTACAGGAATCTGAAGATTTCCATCCGTATAGAAATCTAAAGTGGGTAAAGGATTGGCTTTTTCAGGATAGTAAGCGGCAACAAAGGGGATAAAACCATTAATAGGCGATCGCTCTATGTCGAACAATCCCTTATCCTCATTTTGTGTCTGATCTGCTGACCATTCATGACGATAGAGATTATAAATATCACAACGATTAATTAAGGGATTTCGCTGTATCAAAGCTTCCATTGGAACAATAGTTGACGGGTGAGCGGAAAGAATCTTTCTTTGGAGTCGTATAGGTTCAGATACCTCGTCAATCACCGCAAATCCTTCCTTACCAATTTTACATCCGACTCCTCGTAGGTTAGAAAATGCCTCTAGACTAGACTCAGATTCACTGACAACATAGCCGATTAACTCCTCAGCGATAAAATATTCCCAAGTATGTAACTGAAAGTTTTCTCGATCGCCATCAATGTATAGTCTAGAAAAAACATCATGGTTAAAAGATCGAGTTCCTTTGCGATGAGTACGATGGACTCCAGACCATTTATCTAGGACTGGATAGGCTCCTAACGCTATATACTGACGAGGTAGGGTGAAATAAGGCGGATTTTCCTTGTTAATGCTGGTTTCAGGGATATCTAATCCCTCGCTTAACATTGCTATCCGTCGAAGAAACCCAGAAAAAGTAGTCGGTGGGACGAAGGGATAGGTGGCGATATTGAGAATTGATCCAGGCAGTATGCGAAATGTCATCGCCGCCGTTGGGATAATCTTAAAGGTCAGGCAATACATGATTTATGCTTGTAAAACCGTATCGACGAATATTGCGGAGTATTCTTGTAATTTGGCTAACGCTTCATTGCCTATCCAGCGATCGAAGTGCGCTTCTTGAATATGATTAGTGAAATTAGTTTCAGGATACAGTGCCAAATAAAGGAAATCATTGATCGCCTTTTGCGGGTCGGTTTCCGAGGGAGAAACGATTGGACGCTTCCCTCTAGGAGATAAATATCTATCCAAAACCAGAAGCGGGGTACGATCGTCCGTTTCCGCGATAGCAATTCCTTTCGGATTTCCTGAACCTATGCGAGGTAATGAATCCAAGAAAGCATAAGCGACGGCTGAAAAGTCTTGATCGGTGATACTCAGAGCATGGTTATAAACTGGATAGAGAATACCGGGTTGATTGTATTCTCGTCTAAAAGGTGTGGGAGTTTCATCTTTTCGATTGACCAATAAAGCGGGGTGCATTGCTCGTTGTTTTTCGACCGGGTAAATCTCTTGTATGGCAACACCTCCACCATGAGTTACCCGACCGATTAAAGTCCGTTTTCCCGGATCGAGTGCGCCAAATGTAGCACAAATCGGACAAGTGGGTTCAGCACAGGTTCTGGGAATTCCGCAGTTTTGCTTATCTCCTAGCAGCTCTCCACTTTTCACAGGAGACCATAGTAAGCAACGTCGTTCAACTCCTCGCCGTTTGGTCGGAGAAATATAACATTTTTCAATTTCTTTACCATCTTTTGTACTCAGTTTAACAATTTCAACTAAGTTAACATTAACCTGTACTTCATGTCCTAGGTAAAGCTCTTGAGAGCCTTCGAGAATGGCATAAATATCAAAATGCAATCTAGGGTTATTAGCATCAGTCTTAGGTAGTCCAGTCGTCACTTTAGATTCGGTAGCCATTGTTATTTATCTCCTTTAGATGAAAGTTTACGAACCAATTCAGGAAACCGCGTATAAAGAGAAAGTTTGAGATTATAAGTTAAATTCTTCCACTCTTTTTCTTGGGCATAATTACCTTCTTGATCAGGATTGGCAAAATAAGCGTAAGATTTGGTGATGTCGTCAGCATAAAAAACAAGCCATTTTTTACCAGAATTATCAACTTCTTCTCTATTAGTGATTTCTAGCTTATCCTCTAGCATTTTTTTTGCTTGTTCGTAGATAAAGTAATTGTCAGGATTGTGATATAGCCTTGCTTGAACACTAATTTTCTTTTCATCTCCTAAAGTCGCATAATAACTAAAAGCAACAGGATCATCTACTTTTTCTATTAATTTACTTACCTCACGTTCTGCATCTTCTGGCTTCATTAATTTTTTAGCAGTACTTTCTAAAGATTGGGCAAAAGCGTAAGTTAATCCTGTCAATGCGGCCACGTCTTCATATAATTTTGCGCGTTTCCAAAGTGAATCGATAGTCATATCTTCTCCTTGAATATCTTGGATGATGGTTTGCAAATATTGTTCCCTAACTCGTTCCAATAATAGGCGGTCAGAAATACTTGAAGCTTTAAGTAATGTGTAGTCTGCTAAGTAGGGTGAATCTTGTTGTACATAACGAATTGCATCTCCTAGTTTAAGGTTAATATCTTTCCCACTGACGATAATTGATTGATGATAACCTTCTATCAAACCTTTAATAAATATTAATTGACGGCTTACTAAAACTTTTTCTGTTCTTTGAAGCTGAAGAACAAATTTAAAATCTTTAATAACCTCTAAGGGGAAAATCGAGGCAACTTTTGCTAAAGCATATTGAAACTGTCCTAGTTTTTCTGAAGCGGTATCTCCTGTGATTGTTTTTTCAGAAGTTAGGGCAATGTAACAACCCGAAGATAAATGTACTTCTTTATTGGTTAGCATTCGCAAGTAGTCTTTGATTTTAACTTTCGTTACACCTCTATCATCTTGAGATTCAAGTCGTAAGATAATGCTATCATCCGTTACTTTTAAGGGTGAGGCAAACGATAATACAGAACAAGAAGAGCAAATGAAAGGTCTATCTTCACTAGAGGATGATTGACGACGTTGAGACGGTCGCTCGAACATAAATCTAGCTACTCTCCACCGCGCAGTTTTAGCATCTAAAGTTACTCCGCAAGAGTAACAAAAATCTTTACCATCGTCTCCCGCTGTCCTTGCTCCTAAAGTTTTTGGTCTAATTGTTAAAAGCGGTTCCGGAATGGTTTCGAGTTTTGGATTTTCTAACAAACGATACATCTCTAATATACATTGAGTGAAAATATCGCCACGAGTCGAGTTAATTTGTTCTGTGGCTGTTTTGTTAAAAGATTTAGCGATCGCCTGAATTGGCTTCAATAGATCGGTTTGTTTTTGTTTGTTTAGAAACTCAAACGGATTTCCGTCAGATTCTTCTAGAAATCCCTGCTTCTCCTCGATCGATCCTTCATGAAAAATAATTTGTGACTCTATTTTATCCTTTTGCTTCTGTAATTTGCTAACTTGAGCTTTTGACAAACCAGTTTTTGTCAATTGCTCATCAATGGTTCTTATCTCATGATAAATAGCTCGTTGCTCATCTAATAATTTAGACAAAGCTTTCTGAAAATAATCTCTGTATTTTTTAAACTCTTTAGCTTGCATTTCCTGCTTGCTTTTTAGCTTCTTTTCTTTAGATTCTAAGTCTTTCGAGTTAAGTTCTTCTGATTCAATTTCCTTGATAAGTCGAATGATCTCTGTCTCACGCTTCTCTTGGCGATCATTGACTTGCTCGAAAATAGCTAAATACAAAGCCGCTAACACCTTGGCTTGATCTCTAGTAATGATCGGAATTTCTAGGGTGCTAAAACCTCGTCCCGCTAATGTAACACTTTTCAACATTGTGATAAAAGTTTGCATTAACCCTGATAGCTGATATTGAAAGTCTCCATAGATAGAAAAAATCACTTTCGTGAGAAATTCTATCCAAAGCTCCTCAATATTATTCGATTGTTGAGGCTGAGGAATAAAAATTTGTACATGGTAATCACTTTCATGCAGGGAAACAATTTGATATTTTTTCTGCAAAAACTCTAAAAACCGATCAATCGTGCTTTCATGAGTTAATTTTGCTTGTAGCTCTCCCGGTGAGGGTGATTTGTACACAAGCTGTATCCTACCTATCTCTCGTTCTCGATAAAAAACTTGATTTCCCTTAAACGTGGGTTTAATGAACTCGCTTTCTTTTTGAGATTGAGAAAGTCGTAACTGTCTAACCAATTTAGGACGATCGAAGGTTTGGGCGATCGCTATCGCTCTTGGATCGTCAGCTAAAGCGGAAATCAATGTCGAGTCGGTTTGAGCGATCGCATTTGCGGTCAAAGCACTCAATAAGATAGTAATTTCAAGTTCGCTAATCTCTTCCGAAGTCGTAATTGCTTTTGTATCTTGCTCTGGGGGAAGATTCTCGAAAAGTGAAAGTTGTTTAATCGACATAGTGCTGTCCTTCCTTGATTTCTTATTTTGAGGGAGTAGGCTGAAAAGTGCCTACTTCCGCTCTCTAGAGGCGTTATTGCTGGGATTCTAGGTTAAATCAGCGAAAATTCTGACTTCGCCTTCAGAATCCAAGACTGGAGACTGCCTCAGTTCTTTGATTTGGCACTGAAAACGTTCGATTTGGTCTTGAAGACGCTCGATTTGCTGGTAAATATCGTCAAAATTAGGCATCACTGACCTCCATTTTATTTTTATTGACGTGGGTATCCATCTGGGGTCAGCTTTGCTATAATGCAAGTACATAAATTTTTCTATAGATAGCCGACCCCAAACGGCTTCTTTTAATATAGCTCACTGTTCACGTCGTAACAAGTCTGAGGCAGCAAAAGCAAATCATTCTCTTAAGCATATCATGGTAAGATGATCGATCACTGAACCCCTGATACTAAGAGGGATTGAAACGTCACAAGTATTGAGGCTACTGTTTAGCCTTTTCATCGAATCCCTAATAGGGATGGAAGCCAGACAGGGCAATATGCGATCTTTGTCTATGAGGTTGTCCATGCTACTCTGTCTCCTTTTGTTCACTCCAGATATCTGCCGTTTTAGATCGCCTGAACTCCCCACAAAGATGTGGCGGTGACACCATGCTGATCAGTATTTTCTGAGTTCTCGACAAAAGGTTACACGGACGCAGAACCATCGTCAGTGGTATATCCCCCTCATTTCCTCTTACCATAACTTTTTGCCCTCATTTATCATTACAATATAGGTATTGTAGCACAAATATTCCAAAACTGCAAGTATATTTTTAAGGTGAACCGCAAAAAAGAAACAATGACACTGTCAATTCTTCCCGGCACGAAGGAGAAGCTAGAGGCGATCGCCCGACGTTTTAACATCTTGTGGGGGAAAAGTCCTAGTCCGTCAGGTCTGATCGCCGCCATCGTCGAAGGGGAACTGGAGATCGGTGAACCCTTTACCCTCTCGGCAAAGCGGGTCGAAGCGATCAAGAAAGCGATCGACCTTCTGGTGCGATCGGGTCACATCGAACCGGCCCAGACTCTTTCTAATTTTCTTTTAGAGAGGGGAAATCTCTCCCCTCAAGAGCGTCGGGAGATTTCCGAACAGGTGAGTCAGTACGATCGCGATTGGCGGCTCACGGTGGAGTGCTATATCCATGACCGGCAAGCTTTTCGGGTAATGTACAAAAATTCTCAGGGACAGACCCTAGAATTTACCGTTCGCTGTGCCGAGATCATGTTTCGGGAAAAAGAATTCTATCTGGAGGTCTGGTGTGAGGAAACTGAGGACCTGCCAGAAGAAGATAGGCGAGACTTTCCCGAACTTGTTCACAATCGCTGTCTTAAATTCTCTCGTATTCAAAGCCTGATTCCGATCGAAGAACCATGGCGAGACAGTCTCGATTTTATAGAAGTACAATTACAGTTAGAAAAAGACCTCGTGAAGGCCTATGAAAGGAAGGCAAGGGATATCGACGACCGAGAGGTAAACGGAAAAAGGATTATAACCCGTAAAGTCTCTAGTCCTTTTTGGTTAATTCGGGAGATTTTACCCTACGGAGATCGCTGTATTGTACTTACACCAGAGCCATTACGCAACCGGATCAAACAAATGTTATTTAAATCTCGCCAACAGTACGAATCGGGGTAAGGTGTGCGATGCGACGGTAATATCGCCATCGGGAGCGGTTAGCGAGAGAAATTCTGGTAAAGTGAGCGGTTTAGAAGAGATCAGAGTCATGGTCAATTTTCAACCGAAGTGATAGGACAATCGAGCGGGAATTTTCAGATCGGGGCGATCGCTTATTTGCTAATATTCCCCGCGCATTCGTACATTACGGATTAGACTAACCGGTGGCATATTGATCACATCGTAGCCAATCACCTCATGGGTAAGGAATAGCGCCTGAAGGTGTCGTCCGGTGAGAAAATTTCGATAGATAGGCGATCGAGGGGTGAGATTGAGAACGAGACTGTAGGGCATTAACTTAATCGGGCCTTGGCAAAAATTTGTCTGGGAGTTAGGGTTAAATCGGGAAGAAGAATATCGCTAATTTCGTCATCGCCTTTTTTAATCGCCGGGGGTGCGTCGGGATAGAAAATCGTGATCTGCTTGGCCCGGGGATCGACGATCCAGACGCGACTGACTCCCGCTTTTAGGTAGGCCACGGCTTTTTCGCTCAGGCTGCTGAAGGATTGTTCAGGAGAAATAATTTCGATGACTAATTCCGGGGGAACGGGACAAGCTTCATCGGTGAGGGGAATATCTCCTAACCTTTCTGGGGAGACATAGAGAAGATCGGGAACGGGACACCAATCTCGATCGTTTTTGCTTAGAATAATTGCCCATTCGATTCCCACTTCTCCCCGTCCTTGATTCCAGTGATCGAGTATGGAAGATAAAGCCAGAGTTAAACGAGAATGAAAGAATTTTGGTGACATTTTCGGGATCGCTTCTCCATCGACTAATTCATAGGTAATATCGCCATCGGGAGCGGTTAGGGAGAGAAATTCTGGTAAAGTGAGGGATTTAGAAGAGATCAGAGTCATAGTATATAGTTTCTAGTGTAGTGAACATATCCCGCGCCAGATAAAAATCAATCTCGTGTTAGAGCAGAAGTGTAGTTAATCACTACTGCTCTATCTTTTGTGGGGTTATACTGAAGTCTTTCTTGATAGCCATTTGGTCTCCATTTAATAAAAACTTCAGGCAAGTCCTTAAACCCTAATTTATGATCATATATGGCTCCCCCCTGAACTGCACAGACTTTGATCACCATGTCTTTACTGTAGGCACATCCCCAATATTTTAAAGGTTCTAACTTATATCGAGTTTCTTCCTTGTCGTAAATCCATTCGTACACATACACATTAGCGTATTGATTTGTGTAATTTCCCTCATTATTCTTTTTCAAGATTAAACGATCGATGGGGACTTGAATTTGAGGAGATTCTTTGACAATTTTTTCTAAACTATCACCCTGCTTACCGTCATCATATACCAAGGTAACGGATGGAGTCCAGCTACGGGTGATTACTAATCCTTTTTCATGAGCAGATTGACAAGTGAGTTCGGCATTATAAACGGCCGATTCAAGAACCTATACTAAATCCGTAGCGGAGTAACAACCGATGCTTTAACCGTCAACTATACAGTCGGGGGGACAGCGACATTTAGTACAGACTACACCCAAAGCGGTGCAGCAACTTTCACCAGTAAAACCGGGACAGTGACTTTCGCTGCTCATTCTACCACTGCTAAAGTCACAATAGACCCCACTGCAATCGGGGCTAAGTAAATAAAATTTCACAACTTGATCGCTACAACTATCCCGCCAAGAACTACAATAACTCTAGGCATCTGTGTGAAAAAAGGCCCATCTATGCAACTTTCGCCCCAAGAAAAAGATAAATTACTCATTTTCACGGCAGCACTGCTCGCCGAAAGACGCAAAAACCGTGGTATCAAGTTAAATTATCCCGAAGCGATCGCCTATATTAGCGCAGCCATTCTCGAAGGTGCAAGGGAAGGTCGTAGCGTCGCTGAATTGATGAGTTACGGCACCACTTTGTTAACTCGCGAGGAGGTAATGGAAGGCATCCCGGAAATGATTACAGAAGTGCAGATCGAAGCGACTTTTCCCGATGGTACTAAATTAGTTACCGTTCACAATCCCATTCATTAACAGGAGATTTTTAGCAGTTATGATTCCGGGAGAAATTATCACACCATCCGGAGCGATCGAGATTAATGTCGGTCGCGACACCCTGCGTATTTCTGTGGCTAATACAGGCGATCGACCGATCCAAGTTGGTTCCCACTATCATTTTTATGAAGTTAACCAGGCCCTGGAGTTCCAGAGAGAATTAACCAAAGGAACCCATCTGAATATTCCCGCAGGTACATCCGTTAGATTTGAACCGGGAGACACGAAAGAGGTGGAGTTAGTTGCCATTGCGGGAACTGAAGAAATTTACGGCTTTAATGGTTTAATTAATGGTTCTCTCAAAGGCAAGAAAAAGAAAAAATAGGGTCTTGACGGAAAAATCATCATAGTTCGATCGCTCAATTGTGGTAACATCAAGGCAACGATAACTAATTCTTTCCAAGACTATGACGACGGTAAAAATTGGCATCATTGGCGGCAGTGGTTTGTATAAAATGGATGCTCTCAAGGATGTGCGGGAAGTATCCCTCGATACTCCTTTTGGTTCTCCTTCCGATGCTTTAATTCTCGGTACTTTAGAGGGAACGGAAGTTGCCTTTTTAGCGCGTCATGGCAGAAGTCACCATTTTTTACCGACCGAATTACCCTTTCGAGCTAATATTCACGCTCTCAAACAATTAGGGGTTGAATATATTATTTCCGCTTCGGCCGTTGGTTCCCTAAAAGCCGAAGTTAAACCCCTAGATTTAGTCATTCCCGATCAATTTATTGACAGAACTAAAGAGAGAATAGCGACTTTTTTTGGGGAAGGAATTGTTGCCCATGTGGCCTTTGGTGATCCCATTTGCCCCCAATTAGCCAACATTTTAGGGGATGCCGGCGCTAGTTTAAACCTACCGGAAGTTACCCTGCATCGCGGCGGTACATATCTCTGTATGGAGGGTCCGGCTTTTTCTACTAAAGCGGAATCAAATCTCTATAGAAGTTGGGGGGCAACCGTGATCGGTATGACCAATTTAACCGAGGCAAAGTTAGCCCGAGAAGCGGAAATTGCCTACGCTACCTTAGCCCTAGTTACCGATTACGATTGTTGGCATCCCGATCACGATCATGTCACCGTAGAAATGGTGATCGAAAATCTCCACCATAACGCTATTAATGCCCAAAAAGTTATCCAAGAAACGGTGCGCCGTCTGGCAGCTAATCCCCCCGTTTCTGCCGCTCATTCTGCCCTTAAATACGCTATTCTTACCCGTCTAGAGTCTGTTCCCGTCGCCACTAAAGAAAAATTAGCTCTCTTTTTGAAAAAATATGAAGAAGTAGAGAAATAGCCGAGAAAAGTCGCCGCTGAATCTAGAAATGGGTCATTTTTCTCGCTGTGATCCAGACGATCAATTTGACCCAAATTCTAGGTTATCTATGGCTTAACTAGCTAGATATTCTTTGATCTTGGCCTTGCGTTTTCTTAGTTTAGCGATCGCTTCTCGTTCGATCTGACGGACGCGTTCACGACTAATATTGAGTCGAACGCCAATTTTTGCCAGGGTGAGGGGCTGCCCATTATCTAAACCGAAACGCAGAGAAATCACTTCTTTTTGTTGAGGGGTGAGGTCTGCCATCAGTTTTTCTAAGTCCACCTGGAGGGAAGAATGGGCAGTGTAATCTTCCGGGGAAAGTCCCTTATCTTCCAAGAGTTCCCCTAATTCCGTGTCTTGATTGTCCCCCACCTTTAAGTCAAGGGAAAGGGGTTGACGTGACCTTTCTAAGTAGTCTCGCACCTGTTTGGGAGTTAGGTCCAATTCCTCAGCTAATTCGGCAATGGTGGCGGCGCGACCTTTATCTTGAGCTAGTTGACGCTGGGCCTTTTTGATTTTATTCAGTTTTTCGGTGATGTGGATGGGCAGACGGATGGTGCGACTTTTTTCTGCGATCGCCCGGGTGATGGCTTGGCGAATCCACCAATAGGCATAGGTGGAAAAGCGATAGCCTTTGGTGGGATCGAATTTTTCCACCCCTCTTTGCATCCCAATGGTTCCCTCTTGGATCAGATCTAATAGATCTAGATTGCGTTTTAGGTATTTTTTGGCGACGGAAACCACTAGACGCAGGTTCGCTTCTACCATCTTACGTTTGGCGAAATCCCCCGCCCCTAATTCTCGACGCAGTTGTTCTTCACTAATTTCCGCCGCTTCTGACCACTGACGATCGCTGGGGTCGCTGCCGAGTTTCGCCCTTAGGGATTCTTTGATTTTTTCCAGAAAAACTAATCTTTGTACCTGTTTCGCGTAGAGAATTTCCTCTTCATGGCTGAGAAGGGGAACTCGGCCAATTTCTCTGAGATAGGCGCGAACTGGATCGGTGGGGTTTTTCGAGGTTTTCATGAGTGAGCGTCGGTTGAGGGTTGATATTCAGGGATTAATGGCGTTTTTCAGATTGCTTCCCCAGGGCGGTATAAGGAGATGCTATCAGAGTTTTTTCTCGTTTTGTAAAGAGATAAGTGAGTGGTTACTCAACTATAGAGAGAAATCTCATTGACTATTTAATTGCCTCTATGGTCTTTTTTTGGCTATATATGGATTTTATGGGCATAAATGGCGCGTAGTTGTAAGCTTGGTTATTTAACTAATGTTACAACAATTATTAAATATTGTAAAGTTTATGATAAAAAAAAATTACACCTCTCGGGAAAACACCAATAAAGAGGAGGTTTGAGTATCTCTACTCATAGATTACCCAAAGGTTTCCGAGCAAGATGCAATCTAGATGACAAAATGAGCAATGTTCTCAGATAGCGATCGCAGAGTAAGCAGTGAGGGAAGTATTTTCAGTGAACAGTGAACAGTAATCAGTGAACTGAAACCTCACATCTGATAACTGTTTACTGATTCAAGGCTGAGGACCGGCTCCCGTCTATTGCCCTTGCCTAGCGGTTCAGGGGGGATTGTGTAAAAATAAGAGAAGATCGGTTTTTTTTTACTAAACCTATGGCCACTTCTTCCATTGCCGTTAGAGAATTACCTCTCTTTCCCCTACCCGAAGTTGTTTTATTTCCGGGTCGTCCCCTGCCCCTGCACATCTTCGAGTTTCGCTATCGGATTATGATGAATACGATATTGGAAGAAGATCGCCGTTTTGGGGTCTTAATGGTAGATCCAGCCACGGGAGAAATCGCTAAAGTCGGCAGTTGTGCCGAAGTTGTCCGTTGTCAACGTCTTCCAGATGATCGCTTAAAAATTCTCACCATCGGTCAACAGCGCTTCCGTGTCCTAGAATACGTCCGGGAAAAACCCTATCGTGTCGGTTTAGTGGAGTGGATTGAAGATGTCCCCACCACCCAAGATCTGCGACCTCTGGCCAAAGAAGTGGATCGACTGCTGCGGGATGTGGTTCATCTATCAGCCAAATTAACCGCTCAAAAAATTGAACTCCCCGACGATTTGCCTAGTCTTCCCTTGGAATTATCCTACTGGGTGGCGGGTAATCTCTACGGTGTGGCCGGGGAACAACAAGCTTTATTAGAAATGCTCGATACAGTCAGTCGTCTCCAACGAGAATCGGAAATTCTCACCTCAACCCGCAATCATCTGGCCGCTCGCACGGCTCTTAAAGATGCTTTAAATTAATAATCTGTCGGTTTTTCAGCTACGGGAGAGGATGTTATTTCAGTGAACAGTGATCAGTAAACATTAATCGGTGAACTGATAACTGATGTCTGATAACTGTTAACCTGGGGATTACCTAATGTTTACCTTGATACAGTAAAGTGGGGTTAAAATTGTTAGCCCCTCGCCTAGGAGAACTTTGATCATGTTGCTCACCTATAATCCCAACGTCTCACCCTTCCGAGAAGACTATAGCGAGAGTCGTCGGCTCCACTTTTACGAGCGCGGGGAGAATATTCCTCTGGTGGCTGATGGAGTCTGGCAAGTTTATCGGGGTATGGCGCAACTAAGTCAAGTATCTGAGAGTGGAGAGGAAATTTTACTAGGTTGGGTTCATTCATCCCACTTTTTCGGACTAAATTTGACCCATCTAGAATCTTATCACGCCAGAGCCTTGTCGGAACTGTACCTAAAATGGTACACGATCACCGAAGTGGAAAATTCGGCGGAATTAACCAGGATGATGTTAAATCAAATGATCCGTCGTCAACAACAAACGGAATCGCTCCTTGCGATCGCAGGACTAAAACGAGTGGAGGAACGTCTTCAGCAGTTACTACAGTTATTAAAGCGGGAAATGGGAGAACCAATCGCCCAGGGCAGTCGTTTAAAGATACGTTTAACCCATCAAAATCTCGCCAATGCTATCGGTACCACAAGGGTAACGGTGACGCGTTTGTTAGGGGAATTTCAGCGTCAGGGATGGGTGAGCAGCGATTGTGATCGCCATTTAATTATTCACCATTAATCCCTCTTCTGTCACTCTGGGGAACGGGAAAACAGAAATGACAGGGAAAAACGGATTCTAACAGAGAATTTATTCATCAATTAAGTTGATTATATAGAAAAGAAAAGTGGTGAATTACTCCAGGGGTAAAGAAAACCCATAGCCAAGCTTTTCAGCGATTCAAGTAACCGAAAGGCTCGATAAATAACAGGGTAAGCGCATCTTAACAATCCTTGACAAAATGGACTTGATGTGAGTTGCTTACCCAGAGAGCGCTTCAGGCATATTTGATGGGAATTGGCCATCTCAATTGTTGGGCAAAAATCGACCTATTTGGTCGATTTTGTAACTATTTTGACTGACTGGTATCACTTGAACTGCCCATGCGGATCACAAAATTGGCCAATTGTCAATAGCGTTTGAGATCCTCTCACCCTGAGCGTAAGGGGTAAAATTTCAGCAAAAAGCAGACTGCGGCTAACCATTGAGCCAGTTAAAAGGATTTTAGATAGATTCATAACAATTGATAACTATAAACATCTCGATCGAGGGTAAATATTTTTCCTTAGTTTTATCCTAGCATAGCCAGAAAAGTGGGCAAGAAACTAAACCCCATCAACTGACTGAATGAGGGGGCATTTATAGTATTTTATAAGCAATTTAGCCTGCTTTTGTGGTTTCTTTTTCAGTGGATTGGGATGGTTTTAGTTAGCAACTGATAATAAAGCTTCTTCTATTGGCTTTGGTAACTCGATAGCATGAAACCGATTCACAGAAAAAGCGTAATCTTCACCACTTTCATCAATAACCCGAATTAGACTGTTTATTTCTGCTGTCTCATCAGGGATAACGCGGTATATTTTGCCCACCTCTAGTGAAGCTTTGTAGCCTTCATTATTAAGACAAACTGCGAACTTATTTGTTTGAGATGACTCTATTTTCATGGTCAATCTAGAAACGGTAACTTGAGCTTAAATTCTTTTTTGCCGATGCCATGAGCTTCATACCAATGGACTTCAGCTAACCTTACTATACCATTGGGAAGCTGAACTTGGGCTATGCCCTTTAATTTTCTCCATCTACCTTTGCCATACTGTTTTTGCAACCGTTCCCGATTACGAATTCCTGTTCCCGTGGCAATAATCTCGATATTCGTAATATCGCTGATAATCTCAAAGTCCACGATCGAGCAAGTAATCTCAAATATTGACGGTTCATTATAGCATCTATTGCCAAAAAAGAGATATAAAAAAATAAACCCACTCAAGATTAATTGAAGGGGCATTTATAGTATTTTTAGAAGCAATTTAACCTACTTTTATGGTTTGAGTTTGCGCTTGAGGGTTGAAGCTACGCCGAGGGTGCCGAGGGCGAGTAAGCAATGTGCAGTGGCTAACAGACAACGAAATTGAGGGAAAAGTGATCGAACTGAAAACGCGCTATCATGATCAAGATTATCTCATCAGCGATCGCGTGGGGAATGAAGGATCAATTACGATCAATGGAAAACAATATGGGGTAGAAGTGAGAGGAAGAGTATTTGATCATCTATCTTCTCAAGAAATGAAACGAGAGGATTGGCTGAAAGATTTTCATTGCCAAAGTGAAGAGTTTATAAGCTACAATGTCGGGATTATAGCTCGTCTAGTAATTCTGGTGAAGCCGTCTATTCGTGATAGGATAGAGTTAGACTTCGACCATTTGGGAGGGGCAAACTATGATAGATTATAATTTGGATGCCGCCCATAGCATTCTCTATATGCGACCTACATCTGCGCTTGCGGCGGAAGATTTTGTCAAGATTGCGGAGGCAGTGGATCCCCACATTGAAGCCACTGGTGGCCTTGCTGGCGTGCTAGTTGAAGTTCCCGAGTTCACTGGTTGGGATAGTTTTGGTGCCTTGGTCGCCCATTTCCAGCTCATACGCGACCATCACAAGTACGTCAGTAAAGTTGCAGTGGTGACTGATTCCACTCTGGTTAAACTGATCGAAAGTCTGGCTTCCCACTTTGTCTCAGCTGAAGTCAGGCAGTTCCCTTGGGGGGAGACTGAGGTGGCGACCCAATGGATATTGGGCGGCTCCTGATTCCCTTGCAATACAATAGACATCTCCAGCAATTAACCTCGATCTAACCTGAATTTTGGAGATGTCTAATACCAAATCCGTTTTTAATAGTATGATTAACTGCCAAGTTATCAATTGTTTTTCCCTGCTCCCTGCTCCCCTATGCCTTTTAACAGGATTTAGCCATGATCGGTGGAGTTGTTAGGTTTCGTTGCGAGGGACTAACCTACCTCACCCCATCACCGGCCAATTGACTTTTTCAGCAAACCCTAATCAAAGAATCTCCCCGTAATAAGGGAGATTTTAGCCAATATCTAGAGTTATCCCCTGACAAATTACATTAATTTCAGATCGGGATAATTGGCGAGAATGTCATCTTCACTGAGAACATCACCCTCGCTTTGGGGAGTCCAAATCACTTCTACCGCTAAAAGTCGATCGCCTCCCATACTACCAATTTGTTGCAGAGCCTGTTTCAAGTCTTGGGAATCACTAATTTTCGGTAGAGAAAATTTACCGACAATGCCGGCTAAAATAGTAACCAAAATATAGCCTTCCGGTGCGGTTTTAGCTAATTCCCCAGCCGATTCGGGTAGAATATTGTCTCTAGAACCTTGACGCAGTTGGTTATTGTAATTAGTTAAGGTTTCCGCCGTTAATTTACCGCGTTCGTTGAGGGACCACTGATTAAACTTCGCTTCTGCACTGCTGAGGCTGGTTTGTTGGCAATCGACGTTACCATAAACCCAGTATTCCGGATGACGTAACAGGGCCAGGGCCGATTCTTGTAAGACTTCGACCCGTCCCTCGGAGGTGCTAGTATCGACAGTTAGGGCGATTTGATTTAATTCTTTTTGCAGATAACGGGCATTAGCCAACAAACCCACCTGTACTTTAGCCACGGAGACGGTTTCATAACCGGATTCTATCGTCATACCGTTTTCATCACTGCCTCCACGACTACGGAAAGCATTAACGAGGAAATTGGCAATAGCAAAAAAGATTAACAGAGAAATTAAGCCACCGCCACCACCACCCCAAAAGAAGGGTAAGAGGAAGGGAAAACCAATACCTCCACCGTAACCGGGGGAACTGTAACCACCACCTCTAGAAGGACTAATACTGCGACTAGGGGCGCGAAAACTACCGCCACCCATTCTACCCCCCGATGCCGCTAAAGCACTGGGAATAGAACCTAAAATCAGTGCTATCACTAATCCTAGAACCAATAACGGCTTGGCAAGCGATCGAACTTTAGTTAAAATTTTGTCAATCATAAGAACACCGAAGCAACCCTTTATTTACTAGCATAACCAGTTTCTCGCTCAGAGATAGACAAATCCCGAATAGGGATAACCGAATCAGTTATCAGTTATCAGTGATCAGTTACCAGATTCAGGGCAAGCGCATCTTAACAATCGTTGACAAAATGAACTTTATGTGAGTTGCTTACCCAGAGGGAGATTAAGGCATATTTGAGGAGAATTTGCTATCTCAATTGTTAAGCAAAAATCGATAAAATGTTAAGATTTCATAACTATTTTGATTGAATGGTATCACCTGAAATGCCCATGCGGATCACAAAATTGGTCAATTGTCAATAGCTTTTGAGATGCTCTCACCCTTTACCAGATTTGAGTTTTCGGTTCACTGATTACTGTTTACTGTTTACTGATCCCTGAAAATTTATGACTTGGAACTTCTCCCCTCCCACGGATTCGGACTTAGGCGATCGCGAAATCCCCTTAGAAAGTCATCATCTCTGGGGTAAACGGATTGCTTTACTGGTAACAGGAGGGATTGCGGCCATGAAAGCGCCGCTAATTGCCCGATCTTTGCGGAAATTCGGAGCCACAGTCGTGGCTTTTGTCTCGGAAGAAGCTTTAAGATACGTCACTAGGGAAGCTTTGGAATGGAGTACGCTTAATCCCGTAGTTAGTCAATTAACGGCAAAAGCAGAACATTTAAGCGATCAATCTCCCTTTGATCTTTATTTAGTCGCCCCTGCTACCTATAACACGATTAATAAGTTTCGTTACGGAATCGCTGACGGAGTGATCACTTCATGCTTGGCCTCGGCCTTGGGACGACTGGAAAAGGGAAAAACTAAAATTCTGCTCGTCCCCACCATGCACGGCAGTTTACATAATGCTATTCTGACTGAATCTTTGCAAACGCTCGATCGCTTGGGAGTGGAAATTATGCCACCCCGGGATGACTACGGTAAACACAATCTCCCCGGGGAAAAAGAGATTACTGTGGCAGCCTGTGGGATTCTCAGTAATTCTGTGCTGAAAAATATGCCGATTTTAGTCACTGGTGGACCCACACCCGTGATTATCGATAATATCCGTCGTTTAACCAATCGTTTTACTGGACAATTAGGAGTCGCTATTACAGAAGAATTATACCTGCGCGGGGCAAAGGTGCAGTTAATCCACGGACGCGGCAGCTATACACCCCCCGCTTATTTACCCCACGAAATTATTGAAACTTATGACGAGTATCTAGGGAAGGTGATGGGAGAATTAGAGAGTAAAAATTATACATTTGGGATTTTCTCGGCAGCAGTGGCAGATTATCGCTTAGAAAGCCCTTTTTCTGGTAAGATTCCCAGTGGAGGGCAGTTAAATCTTAATTTTGTGCCGACGGAAAAATTGATTGACAAGGTGAGAGAAAAATTTCCCGACTTAGAGATGGTGACTTTCAAGTATCAGGAGGGAGTTAGTCAGGAGGAGTTACTGGAAATCGCTCGTAAACGCCTAGAAAAGGGCTATCAGGCCGTCATTGCTAATAGGGGTCAGGAAAAGGGCGATCACGGGGAACAGGTGGCTTATTTGGTCACAAAAGCGGCATTGAGGAAATTTATCGGCAAAAAAGCGATCGCTATTGGCATCGCCGAATATTTAGAAGAGCGAGCCAAAAATGTTATAATCAAAAAAATTTAATATTTTTTAATATTAATTTGCAAAAATTTAGGGTAAGACAGTCATGGGTAACATCAACTTCGTCAAAGAGAATAAGATCGTGGTAGCGGCAGATGGAGCGAATTTACGAGAGAAAGCAATCCAGAATGGCGTTGATATCTACACTCTTGGCGGTAAATTGATGAATTGTGGCGGTTACGGCCAGTGTGGTACTTGTATAGTGGCAATTGTCGAGGGTCTGGAAAATCTCTCGGCTAAAACCGACTTTGAACAGCGCTGCCTGAAGAAAAAACCCGAAAATTACCGTTTAGCCTGTCAAACCATGGTTAATGGCCCTATCAGCGTCCAAACTAAACCAAAATAGCACTTATCGGTTTTTTAGCTGCGGCCTGGTCGGTGATCACTGATTGGCGATCACCGACCACTGATACAAACTAACTAGGAACAATATTTAAGAAAGCATCGAAGTCTTTTAATGCTTCTTGGAATTGATTAGCAGCGAGACTAGCATCTTTTTCTTTGGCTGCCGCATCGATACGTTCAAAGTGAACGAAAAGATTTTTCGCTAACTGCTTGGCTTTTTCTTGGTCTTTGGGCAGTAAATTACGGGATAATCCTACCATTTCCTGACGCAATTGCCCCAAAGGACCGTGGATATAGGTGCGAGTATCTACCCAATTTTTGTCAGCGATGAGGTCTTGCAAAACGCTCATTTTTTCGCGAAATCCTTCTATGGGTTGGATGTAAACCTGTAACTGTTCGATTTTTTGCGGACTATAGACGGTGGGGATAGTTGCTTGGGGACCACTGCAACTAACCAGCAGGGTAGTAACTAGGACTAAAACTAGGGAAATAATCGAGCGAAGACGTAGCATTGGTTTATATGTACTATTTAACAAACTATTGACGTTCTCTCCCTTAACCAGTCAAGGTATCGGGACGATTTTTACTTTATCAGAATTTTGGGTTTAAAACCTCGCCCCTTTTAGGGTATCCATTGGTCACATCTTTCATTAATAAAAAGAGAAGAAACTCAAAAAAGGACTCTTCTCGACTTTGTGTGATAAGTTTAACTTATATAGTAGCGATCAATCTTTGTGTCCTCTGTGTCTGGTGTGGTTCCTTCCACTCCCTCGCCCGCAAGACTCTATCTTAGAATACATTTTACCCACCAAACCTGGGAGAGCCTTTTCACGAAGCACAAAAAGATATTTATCAGAAAAGTTATCATTTTAGAACAGTTTAAGGGTAAAATTAGGGAAATAAAAGGGTAAAACTGGCTTTAGCTCCCCGTCCAATCTACTATTGATAATCTGGGTACTAAACTGAAATCTCTTTGATTACGAGTAACGACTGTAGCATTAAGTGATAATGCAATAGCAGCTATTCGCAGGTCTTTTTGTGGGCGATTTTTTCGCAGAGGCGGATTCTCTTTAAGTAATTGTTTGAGAAGATTATCTGCTTGGTTTGTAAAGTCTAGAATCTCAATTGTTTGCAGATATTTGACGGTTATTGAAAGTTTTGAGTAGAGTTGGGGCAGATTATTGATAGCCCAAGAATCGTTAATTTTACCCATCCAACCGTTGAAAAGTTCCTGAACAGTAATGATTGTAACGGAAATGGAATGACGGGACGCATTAGCAATAACTTGGGGATGATTGCGAAGAATTAGGGAAATATGGTCAGTATCGAGAATATATTGAGACACAAATCTTTATCCTCTACAGATAATATGAGGGATCTACTTCACTGTCATCATCTAAAGTACGTTCTGCTTGAAGTGTATCCATGATTTCTTGAAAATCTGCGTCATTTTCAAAGATACCTGCAAATTCTCGCCAATTGGGTGAGGGGTTATCTAGGGGTGTTGTCCATGATATCGTTTCAATTTGGCTAATTTGTTCGATAAAGGTTGTTTGTAGTTGGGAAATGGCTTCTTCTTTGGTGGGTGCTTGGACTCGAAAATGAGGCAATTCAGCGATAGATACAGCATATTGACCATTTTTAAGGGTTTCTATCAGTATTTTTACCTTTAGATTAGCTGATGGTTGGGAGGGCGGGATATTGAGATTGATGACCATAGCATTTTGTTGATTTATCGCTTTACTTCCTTATTTTATTGGATGTCAAGATAAGTATGAGGCATTTTTGGGTAAGTTAGGGTTTAGAGAGTTGCGTTGCCGAAGGCACACTGTGTGATCGCTCGTTTTTAATTATGGGTAATATCAATTATGGCTAAAATGTTTCCCCCAGATGCGCCTTCTAATCCTGATTTACGGGGAGAATCAGACGTATATCATTTACTATCTCAACTTGACGATGATTTTTACATTTTTCAAGACAGATACTGGATTTTTAAGAATAAAGATGGAGCTATAACTGAAAGAGAAACGGATTTCTTGTTAGTTCATCCCCAGAAAGGTCTATTGATTATTGAAGTCAAGGGAGGAACTTGATTTTCTTACGACGGGGAACATGATAAGTGGAAATCGGGAGATAATATTTCTTATCAAAATCCCTACAAAAAACAATTAGCTAACTCAAAAAAATTGCCGTTATTCCTAAAATGTGAACTACCTAGTTTGAAAAATCGTTGGATACCTTGTGGTTTTGCAATTTGTTTTCCTCATATTGATATTTTAGAGGGAAATTTAGCTACCTTTATGAAAAGAGACGTTACTTTATTTAGAGATGATCTGAAAAATCTAGGTGAGAAAATCAACGAAATATATAGTCATTATAGTAATAATAGTCATCAACCTCTTGGCAAAAAGATAGTAGAAGAAATTAAAACTTTAATTACCCCTAATTCAGAATTTAGAAAATCCCTAAGTGCAAAACTAGAAGATGAGGAACAAACTATAATTAAGCTGACTAAAGAGCAACAAGAAATTTTAGATGGTTTTGATAAAGTTAAAACTCCAATCCTTATTGATTGACCTGGGGGAACAGGAAAAACTCAACTCGCAATCTCACAAGCTATTTCAGATATTCAATTTGATAGATTGGTTTTATTCATGACTAATTCTCAGGATTCAAAAGATTATATCTGTAAGGAAATTTCGCTTAATAAAGTAAAAAAGCCTGTCAGACAGTTTCAGGAAGTCAGCACAGATTATTACATAACTGATGAAGACTTAATTAGGGTTTGCGGCAAAAAGTTTTTCCTGGGGGCGGGGTGTAGGGTTTTACCGATTTTCAGGGGGTCAATTACCTATTTTTCAGGGAAAAAGTGCCTGAATTTTCCCCCCGATCACTCCAAGGTCAGGCACTTTTTGATGTCAAAAAAGTCCAAAAGTGTTATCCGACAAGGTTTTTAGATTTATTCAGCAAACCCTAATTATGTTTGATCTTTGGTCAAGAATAGACCTCGACCTAATATTATCTCAAGAGCAAAAGTCTTTCTAGTTAAGGAATCTACCCAAATAAAAATTATTCTAATTGCCTCATATTTTTTCAGTGAAATTGAATTAGCAACGATAGATATACATTTCAGCTATCGAACTATTTAGTGAGTACACAAACTAAAAGCAAGCTGTGACTGGATTATAATTTTTGGAGATGTCTAATAGATAAAGTCAAGATTGGGGGCAATCTGTACCTATGCCGACGGCCTTACGGACTGGTCCTTACCGCTTCTACTTTTATTCCTATGATTGCCATGAACCACGACATATACACGCAGACCGAGAGAACCGAAGCGCCAAATTCTGGCTAGATCCCGATGTCACACTGGCAACAAATCACGGTTATAATCGCAGAGAGTTGCGTGACATTGAGCGTATAATCCGTGAACATCTGGAGGTATTGAGACATGAATGGGATGATTTCTGCGGTGGTGACACTGGCCCAGCCTAAAATAGTTAGTGTCACGGTGACAGATGATACCCTGTCTGTTGACCTCGAAGACGGTCGTACCATTGCTGTCCCAATTGGTTGGTATCCGCGTCTGGCTCATGGTAGTCCGGCTGAGCGTGTTAATGTTCAAATTAGCGGTGGAGGTTATGGTATGTATTGGCCAGAACTCGATGAGGATATCGGTATTGAAGGATTGTTGCTTGGCAAACAATCTACAGAAAGTGCTACTTCGTTCAAACGCTGGTTACAGCGGCGTAAAGCCAAGCAATATTAATTCGTTCAAACGAGGACAAGCAGATGACAATTCTACAAGCATGGCTTCAAAATTTGCAAGCACGGTTTCAAAATCGGAACAATCAGAATGCGTTACCTCATGCAGGTGTATCACTTGAAGATCTGAAAAAATTGAATCCTGAACAAGCCAAGATAATATTAGAATATGAAAAACTTAAAGAGGATAATCATTGGTTAAAAACTTTTTTAACTTTTGTTGCAGGTGCATTAATCCCTTTAATTGGTCTGTGGTTAGTAGCTCGTGACAAACAACAAGAGATTGCTCAACAAAATACAGTGATTCTCATTTATGCAAGTGAGTAATTATACTTGTCCCTAAAACTGGTTTCTAGCAAGGCTTTCAAAATAGCTTGACATAAAACCTGATTTAGGGGTTACAAAGGTGAGATGCTCCCAAGATACAGAGATTAAGGATCTGAAAGAACAAGCGCACAAAAATAGACTAAAGGATATTTATGGAATATTTTTAACCAACACAGATGTAATCTACTCTAAAACCCCAAGCGAATGCGAAAATTTCGCGCGTATCACGGATGCTGTTTATCATGGCAGTGAAGATTTGGGTCCTATCTTTAACCGACTAGCTGCTAATGTCAATGCAACAAAATGTCAATCCATCTTATGGCAACTTGCAGAACAACAACCCAATTCAAATCAGCCACCATCTCCTGAAGACAAACAACAAGCACAAGAACAAGCGACGAGTATATCAAAGCTTAAATCTGATAAAGTAACAATCCAAATAGAAGACTTGATTAAAAAATTTACTACGTCTGAGCGAAAAACTGCAAGTTTGACTTTAAGTGAGTTAGCCAATAAGGATACAGAAGCAAAACCACGAGTGGTGAATGCTTTGATCGGCGGCATAGTTGGTGACAAGGAAGAGAACGCATATCTTAAAAACTTGTATATTGCTTACACCTTAGCGAAGATTAAGGATTGGAGTTCACCCCAATATCAAAAGGTTTGCAATTTAAAAACATCAAAAAATTACAATGATCCAACATTTAAAATGCGGGTAAATAACGCTATTAATAAATTAGATAAGTCCCAACATTGTCCTTAAATAAACCCTGTAGGTTGGGTTGACGCAAGGAAACCCAACCTATGCTATGCTTATTCGCTCTCTAACTTTACTTTAGATATTGTAGGGTGCGTTAAGGGAATGTAACGCACCTTTTTAGACGTTGTCAGATCAGAATATGAAAGATGCAATGCAATCCTTGCTATCAAAGTAATTTCAGTTCCTGTGCTGATTCGGATCATCTTTCAATTTGACAACGCACCTTTTTAAGAAATTTGAGTAGCAAGTCTCGACGCTCAACTACAATTAGAATTATAGTCATTTCAATTAAGATTGAGAATATTAATCCCAGAGTTCCTAAGGGTTTTGTCGGTCTAGACTGTATCAGACTTATCTGAAATGACTATATGAGATATTTATTAGACACAGATTATCTAAGCATTCTTCTGGTAAAGATGGATGCTCGAATCGAAGCGATTGCACTGTCCTGTGGAGTGATTTTATTAACTCGTAATCATCGAGATTTTGGTAAAGTATCGTAGAGCGTATCAAATTGTCTCATAAAAGCTCGATCGATCCGCTCTTTCCATAACCATAATAACGGTGATTGCCATCCAAAACCGCCCCAAGAGGCGATCGCTTTTTGGTCTCCTGTACCGATTAAACTCAGATAATTTTTCTGGGGAAAATAGGGTTTTAAGGGCCGATTTTGCAGAATTCTTTGTAAATTATCGTATAAAGGTTTTCCTTGTCGGACGGCAAAAACTCCCGCTTTCGGACGGGGATAATCTGGAATCGTGGCAATATCCCCCACGGCAAAAATATGGGGATGAGACAGAGATTGCAGATAATTATTCACTAAAATAAAACCTTTTTCATCTGTCAGTAATCCCGACTCTTTAATCCAACTAGGGGACGAGGCAGCCGTTACCCAAATTGTATAATCTATGGGTAAAACTAGCCCCGATGAACAGATAACTTGATCTGGTCTTACCTCTATTACATCCGTTGATAAATATAATCTAATTCCCCTTTGTTTAAAAATATTCTCTAAACGTTGACCGACCCAATTATTATGGGCTGGTAGCAGTTTTTTTCCTCGATGAATTAGAGATAAATTCAAATTACTGCTAGAGTTGAGAATTTTAGCCAAACGGGACTGCATATTTAAAGCTAATTCTACCCCGCCTGCGCCACCACCAACAATGACGATATTTAGAGTATTATTAGGGTTACTAACCGCTTTTTTGAGGATTTCTTGCCATCCTTGCCGAAAAATCGGCACTGGTTTGGCGGGAATAGCGCACTCTTTAGCACCGATAACATTATCCACTGCTGGGATGCTGCCAATATCGATCGAGAGATAATCAAAGGGAATCGGTGAAGAATTATCACAAATTACTTGACATTTTTTCGTATCTATGTATCTGGCTTTAGCTAAAAAGAATTGCGCTTGAGAATACTTAGCTAGAGAAGGTAAATCGATATGAGTCTCGGCAAAATCATAAAAACCGGCGATGTGGCCGGGTAACATTCCCGAATAGGGAGTATGGGTGACATCGCTAATTAAAGTTAATTGAACGTTTTTTAGGGGTGATTGCCCCCAAAGACGAAGAGCGATCGCATGACTATGACCACCACCGATAAAAACTAGGCGCTTGACTAAATCCATAAAAAAACGGTATTGCTGCCGGAAAAGTTAAATTCTAATGAATATATCTTCTTACCCAGAAATTCTGTTGCAAAATCGAGAGTAGATAGACAAAAACTCAAGGCATCGAGGCCAGGAACTTTTAACCAATGACAGTCAATTGGGATTTTGCTTTTTTCGGACTCGATATTCTTAAGCAAATTCTATCTATTATCTTCGCTTCCCAATAGAGAGAAGTCTATGCAAGAAGTTTATATCGTGGCCGCCGTCCGGACTCCAATTGGTCGTTTTGGTGGGGGATTAATCGGATTATCCCCGGCCGATTTAGGGGCAACAGTGATGAAATCCGCCCTAGAAATCGCTAATTTGCCCCCAGAAGCCCTAGATTTGTACATTTTCGGCAATGTTTTGGGATCGGGTCATGGTCAGTTAATTCCCCGACAAGCGGCGATTAAAGCGGGAATTCCCGTAAGCGTGGACGGATATCGGGTGGATATGGTTTGTTCTTCGGGAATGATTGCCGTTAGTAACGCTGCCACCTCAATTCGCGCTGGAGAAGCGGATCTCGTCCTCGCTGGTGGTATTGAATCCATGTCCCAAACTGGCTTTTTTCTCTCCCATCGGGCCCGGTGGGGTTATAAATTCCTCATGGGTGCGCCGGAACAATTAACCGACCTATTACTGCACGATGGCCTAACCGATGCTACCACGGCCGAGGGCATGGGTTCCCAAGTCGATCGCCTCTGTCTCGATCGCGGGGTTTCTCGGCAAGCATTAGACGAAATTGCCGCCTTATCCCACCAAAGAGCGGCCACAGCCACAGAAAAAGGCTGGTTTAAGGGTGAAATCGTGCCAATTGAGATTAAATCTAAGAAAGGTTCCACAATTCTTGATCAAGATGAGGGTATTCGTTCCGATAGTACCCCAGAAGGGTTAGGAAAACTGCGGCCGGCTTTTAACCCATCGGGAGTTTTAACTGCGGGGAATAGTAGTCAGATTTCCGATGGGGCCGCCGCTATCCTTTTAGCCAGTCAAAAAGCGGTGGAGCAGTACGGTTTAAAACCAATTGCCAAAATCCTTGGCGGTGCTGTGGGTGCTGGAAAAACCGATCGCTTCCCAGAATTCCCCGTCCTCGCGGTGAAAAAATTACTGGCATCCCTAGATAAAACGATCGAAGATTTCGATTTAGTGGAAAATAATGAAGCTTTTGCCTTAAATAATCTGCTTTTTGAGATGGATCTGGGGTTAGCGAGGGAAAAACAAAACGTTCACGGTGGTGCGATCGCATTAGGTCATCCCATCGGTGCTTCCGGAGCGCGGATTCTGGTGACGTTAATTAACGCGTTGCAAGTACAGGATAAAACCCTCGGTATGGGGGCCATCTGTCATGGGACCGGTGGCGGAACAGCGATCGCAATTGAAAGAGTTTAGGAGGAAAAAATTATGGTATCCCTAGGACTAGAGGAGAAAGTTATCGTCGTCACTGGCGGAAATCGGGGCATCGGGGCGGCTATTGTCTCTCTTTTGATAGATTTGGGGGCCAAGGTGGCTTACACCGATTTAGTCGCCGATAATCCCCAGGGGTTGGGTATTGTCGCCGACGTGACTAAGTTGGAATCGATGGAAGCGGCAGCTCAACAAATTGAAGCGGAATTGGGGCCGGTTTACGGTATCGTCGCTAACGCGGGGATTACCAGAGATAACTTTTTCCCTAAATTAACGCCGCTAGATTGGGATTTAGTGATTAATGTCAACCTAAAAGGGGTTAATCACACGATTAAACCGTTTATTGAGGGAATGTACGAACGACAAGCGGGATCGATCGTTTGTATTAGTTCTATTTCCGGTGATCGCGGTAATGCCGGCCAAACTAATTACGCGGCTACAAAAGCGGCAGTTATCGGTTTAGTCAAATCCTTAGCGCGAGAAGCTGCCCGTTATAATATTCGCGCCAATGCGATCGCACCGGGGTTTATTAACACGGAAATGACTTTAGCGATTCCCGAGAAAGTTCGCGATAAAATCACCGCCGAAATTCCCTGTCGTCGCTTTGGTGAACCCGCCGATATCGCCTGGGCAACTGCTTATTTACTCTCCCCTGTTGCCAGCAGTTATGTCTCTGGAGAAGTCCTCAGAGTTAATGGGGCCCATCACACCTAATCAGTTGTCAGTTATCAGTGGGTGGATGGAATTAAATATAAGATGAACGTAGGTTGGGTTGAAGCATGAAACCCAACGCCCGATTATGTTACGCTACCGCTAACCCATCCTACAAATAATTGTGCTTAATCAGTTGTCAGTGGGTAAGTTATCTGTCTTCTGTCTCGGAGTCTCGACTAGGAAATTAATTTTACACGACTACTTATCAGTTATCAGGTGTAGAGTGGGTTAGTAAACTAGCGAAATCAGCGTTAAAGGAAAAGGGCAAAAATAATGGATAAACCGACACAAGCTTGGAGTGAGATCGCCGCCGATTACGTCAATCTTTGGACGGAAACTGGGGCAAAAATGTGGTCAAGTTGGTTTGATATGATGGGAGAGATACCGACTCCTATGGGCAATGTTAAACCAGAATTACAAGAGGCAACCCAGCGCTATTTTGATAATCGGGATTTATTGATCAAATTCCTAAAATTATCGATGGAAGCTTGGGAAAGTATCTTTCCGAAAATGCAAACAGGAGAGGACTGGCAAACAATTTTAGATAATTATACCCAACAGATGCGCGGTCAACTGAATAGTTTTACTGCCACCACTTCCCAAAGTAGTCAAGATGTCAGTCAACTATGGACAATTTACCTACAACAATTGCAAAGTCTCAATCATTTATGGTTCGATCCTTTGGTGCTGTCAAATGAGACAATAAACAAAGCTTGGTTAGGTAACACTTCTTCTTTGATCGAACTCAATAATATCTATTGGCAGAAGTTTTATGATGAGACTTTTGGCCAATGGTTACAGATGCCTTTATTGGGATTGCCGCGAGAATTTAACCGCAAATTACTCGATAGTTTTGAAACTTGGCGCGTTCTTTATCAAGCTAGTATTAACTATCAAATTGTGCTGGCTGATATTCAAGTTAAATCCTTTGAAGCTTTAACTAAAAAATTAGTTTTCCTAGCAGAAAAAGGTCAACCTGTCAAGGATTGGCGAGAATTTCAAGATGTGTGGAGTGTCGTCGCTGACAATATTTTTGAAAAGGCTTTTTGTCAACCAGAAAACCTAAAAGTAAGGGGAAAATTTATTAATTCTCTCAATGATTATCGCCTCAAACAGCAGGATTTAATGGAAATTTACCTGCGCTCAATGAATCTGCCTACCCGCAGCGAAGTCGATGAAATTCATCGAACTATCTATGAATTACGCAAAGAGGTAAAAAGTCTCAAAAAAGCTTTAGGAGAAAAAAAAGAAATAGAAACTGACAATTAGGTAATCTATCAGTTATCAGTTATCGGATTGCAGTTTTAAGTATATAGTGTTAGGTGAAAACTTCGGAACTTTCTTTTCACTGATTACTGTTTACTGTTCACTGCTCACTGAAAAATCCCCACTTCTTATAGGAGAATTAAATTATGTGGCCATTTTTGACGCAAGTAAAACTAGAAGATTTTACCCAAGATTATCTAGAATTAACTCAGAAAAATCTCAAAGGTTTAGACAATCTCAAACGAGTTAAAGAAGAAGATATTGAGTGTGGAGTCTCGGAAAAAGAAGCAGTTTATCGGGAAGATAAAATCATTCTCTACCACTTTAAACCCGTGGTCGAAAAACCCTTCGAGATTCCCTTGCTGATGGTTTATGCTTTGGTTAATCGTCCCTACATGGTAGATTTACAGGAAGGGCGTTCCTTAGTGGCCAATCTCCTGAAATTAGGCTTAGATATCTACTTAATTGATTGGGGATATCCCACGAGAAGCGATCGCTGGTTAACCCTTGATGATTATATCAATGATTATGTGGATAATTGCGTCGATTTTATTCGTCAAAGTCATCATCTCGACAAGATTAATCTGTTAGGAATTTGTCAGGGGGGAACCTTTAGTTTATGCTATAGTTCCCTCTACCCCGATAAGGTAAAAAATCTGGTGACAATGGTGACACCAGTGGACTTTTATCAAACCGAGACCCTCTTAAATATGCGGGGGGGGTGTTCCCTGGGTTCCGAAGCATTAGACATCGATTTAATGGTAGATACGATGGGTAATATTCCGGGAGATTTTCTCAATTTAGAGTTTCTGGAATTGAAACCTTTACAGTTAGGTTATCAGAAATACCTCGATTTTCCTGACATCATGGAAGATGAATCAAAATTAGTTAATTTTCTGCGGATGGAAAAATGGATTTTTGATAGTCCCGACCAGGCAGGAGAATCCTACCGACAGTTTCTCAAGGATTTCTATCAGCAAAATAAACTGATTAAAGGGGAAGTGATGTTAGGAGATAAACGGGTAGATTTACACAATCTGACTATGCCAATTCTCAATCTTTATGCGGATAAAGATCACCTTGTCCCTCCCGCTTCTTCCCTCGCTCTAGGGAATTATATCGGTACTTCTGACTATACCGCTTCTGCTTTCCCCGTCGGACATATCGGAATGTATGTCAGTGGCAAAGTGCAACGGGATTTACCCCCCGCTATTAGCGATTGGTTGAAAGCAAGAGCTTAACAATCCCTGAACATATCCCCTTTTCCAGTTTGGGAGAGGGGTTCATAGCAGTTATGGGGCCAATCCCCCCTAGGAAAGGAACCTAAAGCTTATCTGTTGGCGTTCTGAGTTAAATTAGCGTGAAATTGCAGGTAAGTAATGTGCTTTGAGAGTTACGCTGATCAATCGCGCACCAGAAATTACTAAGTTTAAGGTTCGGCAATCTGTCATCATCCGAGCTATCTGACCTACTCGACAATTTTACCTGCGATCGCAATGAAACCCGATTCCCATAACAAAACGATATTTAGGAGCATCTGGGGATGGAAAGGAAAATCTGGTCGCCTACCACAGACCGCTCCTTCTGTTCCCCCATTATCATCTACAAAACTGATTCAGCTTGCTCAAGCCAACATAGAAGCAGTATTAAAACCCACATTCCGCACCCTAAGCTGTCACAGAGAGAAATTACGGAGAGAAAAAATCAAAGTGAGCATAAAAATAAACATAAGGAGCGAAAAAAGGCATTTGAGAAACAGTA
>VYMC01000045.1_pt1 | contig 40072 bp, 26 predicted proteins | sample 5115301 | NCBI WGS metagenome assembly VYMC01 (sample SAMN12291802, study PRJNA351875) | freshwater metagenome | isolation source: freshwater lake | place: USA: Michigan, Wintergreen Lake | collected 2013-08-08 | reverse complement strand
TCTGAGCAACCATAGAATTTACCAAATCTTCCTTCTCTTAAAAGCATAGGTTTGCCACAAATATCGCAGAACATACCTTCAACGATTTGTGGTTCTGCTTTCTCGTCTTGATTTGAAGCTTTTATAGGTTTAGTACCATTACACTCAGGATAACGAGAGCAACCGAAGAAGCGTCCAGTTCTACCAACTCGAATATCCATTGGGGCATTACATTTATCGCATAGCACTTCTTCTATTTCCATGTGCTTTTGTGCATAATCCAAAGTCTTAATGAAAGGACTATAAAAGGCATTCATAGCATGGAAATAAGTTACTGTTCCTTCTTCTATAGTATCAAGCGATGCTTCCATTTCATTGGTAAAAGCCACATTGAAAAGGTCATCAAAATTCTTTACTAAGAATTTATTTACTTCTTCACCTAAATCAGTAGTCTTAAATGCTTTGCCAGCAGTCTCTACATACTCCCTTTCAGTAAGTGTCGAAACTATTGAGGCATAAGTAGAAGGACGTCCGATTCCCAGTTCATCTAATTTTTTAACTAAGCTTGCTGAGTTATACCTTGCAGGAGGTGCCGTTTTTGATTCTTCATGCTTAGTATCTTTAAGTTCTGTTGCAATTCCTTCTTTTATAGAACTTGGTAATATCTTATCTTCAAATGTTTTTTTATTTCGAGTATCTTTTACTTTATCATAAACAGATAAAAAACCTTTGAATTTAATTACAGAGCCACTTGCACGGAATACAAAATTCCCATCTCCAATATCAACCGAGGTTTGCTCGAATTTAGCATTGCTCATCTGTGAAGCTACAAATCGAGTATATATCAGTTCATATAGTGCAAACTCATCTTTCTCTAAATGCTGATAAACTTTATCAGGACTATATTCGAGTATTGTAGGTCGTATTGCTTCGTGTGCATCTTGAGTATTTGTTCCTTTTGATGCATATTGATTTTCGGTAGCGCTAAGATTTTCATTACCATATTTAACACCTATAAACTCACGTAATCCTTCCATTACTGAAGGGCTTACTCGTGTTGAATCAGTACGCATGTATGTGATTAGACCAACTGTCTCAGTACCTACATTAACTCCTTCATATAGTCTCTGAGCTACTGACATCGTCTTCTTATTTGAAAATCCTAATTTCTTAGATGCCTCTTGCTGTAAAGTTGAGGTAGTAAAAGGGGCATCAGGTTTTCTTGATTTATCTTTTTTAGTAATAGTAGTTATTTTAAAACTACTATTGTTAATTCTTTCTAAAATTGAGTTAGCTTGCTTTTCACTTTTAATATAGTGCATATCAGCCAACTTCAATTTAATTGCATCTGTTTCCTCTTTTGTCTTTCCTTTGCCTGAACCTTCTGGATTAGTAATTTTATTTTCATTAAACTCTACTAATTTAGCTTCAACAAATTCATTATTTGGTAAATATGCTTTAGTTTCAATTGTAAAATATGGAATTGGTAAGAACTCTCTTATTTCCTCTTCTCGTTCTACTATTAGACGAAGTGCAACAGATTGAACACGACCCGCAGAAAGTGGGTCAGATGAAATATTGATTAAAGCTCTTGATAAAATAGGAGAAACCTGATATCCTATGAGTCTATCCATTACTCTACGTGCCTGTTGAGCCATAAATAGATTTTCATCAATATCGCGTGGCTCTTTCATTGCCCTTTTTATACCATCTTTGGTAATTTCATTGAAAAGAACTCGCTTAATATTAGTATTAGATTTTTTTATCTCTTCAGCCAAATGCCAAGCGATTGCCTCACCCTCACGGTCAGGGTCGGTAGCGAGTAGCACTTCTTTCGCCTCGGAGGCAAGTTTCTTTAATTTCTTGATTATATCAGCTTTTCCGCGGATAGTTAAATATTTTGGCTGGAAGCCATGTTCTACATCTACACCTAGCTTGAACTTCTCTAAGTCCTTTACGTGCCCTACAGATGCTTCTACTATGTAGTCCCTGCCAAGATACTTATTTATCGTCTTAGCTTTAGATGGAGACTCCACTACTAATAATGTCTTATTACCCATTTATTCCGTTTGTTTTATTTTCTATGAGAATTTAAGGAAATTTTAGAAAATGACCACCAATTCACACAAAGTAACTCAATGAAGTATAGAAATAGATTTTGTTTTAAAATGTGAAATGAAAGGTTGGGATTGAATAAATAGTTTGGAAATAAAAAGACTATTGAGTAGTTTAATGAACACAATAGGATGACCACTATGAAATACAAAGTAAAAATCTCTACAATTAAATTTTCTCCACTTACAAATAAAATCAGTAGGGAACTAATAGAACATGAAGTAAATCTTGAAAACTTAACTAATGGTACTTATACTGTCCGATTAATTCAAAATGGAAATCAACTGGTAACTGGTAAGTTTGTAATAAACAAATAATCAATACCCTGCCAGATGAGAGTCTGGCAGGGTTCTTTTTTTCTTTTTTGAAAGGAAATACTATGAAAGTAATTGTCTTCTTATTTTTGTTATCAAACTTGATAATGGCTCAAAGAGAGTATCAGCAATGGGTAGTAAATGATAGTATGATAATTGATTTTAATAAAGTTTCAAATATAAAATTAATAAAAAAGCATAGACTATTATATAATTCATACAAGTATTTTAGTATTAATGATAGACATAGTAATAGAACTTTATATCATCACTATGAGAATATAGGATTATTCCCAGGATTTATATGTGATGAAAAAGGACAGCTAATGATATATAGTGATGGAAGACGTGTTTTTGATAAAAACAATATATTAGTTGATTCAAATAATCTCGGTTTTTCTTATGATTTACAATTTCTTGTAACCTTAAAGTATGATAGCTTAGAAAAAAGATGGAAGATTAATTATGATATAAGAGGGCAATCTGGTACTGCAAATGCTTCAATATTTACAAGTATAGTAAAAAAACCAGGGTGCAATAATAATTACTATCTATTCTATACAAGTAATTTTATGAAACATCCAAGCCATACTTTCGTATTAGCACCCGAGGTTGGCACTCCGGGAGCTCAAGATACTATAATATTACCAATGTCTTCTCTATATTATTATGAATTTGAAGTAAAAGATGAAATCTATAAAAGAATCTCAGAAACAAAATTACTAATAGATTCAATAGCCGATGGATTTGGGGTAAGCAAAGCTAAGAATAACATTGACTATTGGTTAATTGCTTTCCACAAGAGTAATTCATTCAAATCATTTAAATTGACAGACACTGGAATAATTACAAACACAGTAACTTCTGCAATTTCAACAAAAGATTTGAGTTTTGATAGATTCTATAAAATTAGAGAAGATGGAAGAGTCATAATCAATTACAAATCAATGATTTATAAATTCAATGGACAAGGAGATAATTTTGGTGTTGCTTCAATAAACGACACAAATTACTATTTATTAGGTTTTGATAATAAAACTGGAAATGTGTTTTATAAAAATAAAGGCACTTTAATGGCTAATTATGGTATATTTTATACTCAAGACTATTATGGTTATTATGGTGCAAATTTTTATTCGAGTTATCAATACTGCTTAGGTAATAATGAAAACCTGTTTAAGATATCAAATTCGCAAAAAGCATTGGACTCACTAAATAGAGTTGAATATAAGCATTGGTTTATAAAATATGATTCTTTAGGTATTGACAGGTATAATAACTCAAATACTTTTATTGCTACATTGAATTTATTTACTGAGCTTAGCCCTTATAATAGAGTTCTATTTATGAACAATATATTCCAAACAGAAAATTCAAATGAATATAGAAGGGAATTCAATACACTTTACAATATAGACTCAAATATAGCAAAGATACGAGAAGAAAAGAATCTAATTTATAATGTTGATAAATATGGTTGGGAATTTAATAATGATATAATTATAAATACCCCTCAAATACCGGGCGGATTTTTGGGTAACCATATTTATAAGGAAAGATGCCAGCGAGATAGCTTAACACTTGATATTTATTATGAAGTGGATGAAAGCGATAGTTTATACCAATGGACAGGACCGAATGGCTTTTACTCTAGCAAACGCAATCCAATACTTTTTAACGTAACAGATAAAAATACTGGCTGGTACACCTTAGAAGTATATGACAAAAAAATCAATTGTAATCGTAAGTTTTCACAGCACCTTGAAGTAAAGACGCTACCCATAAAGCCAGAAATAAGAGCAGATAAGCCACTTAACTTATGCCCAGGGGATTCAATTTACCTTCAATATTGGGAGGGAAGCAATCGGCTTGAAAGAATGTGGAGCAATGGAGATACAAGTTTGGGGACTTTTGTAAAAACTCCAGGAGTATTTACATTGACTACTTTTTCAGATAGATACTGCCCTTCAAATACCTCAGTTACCATTACCACTGCGGTGCGACCAACCCCAACGATATTAAGATTAGATGAGTTTACTTGTGCAAAAGATACGGTACGGCTTATGGTGGATAATCCGTATAGCCATTATTTATGGAATACGGGTGATACTACTCGTAGTATTAAAGCTAACCGCGATGGATTATTCAGAGTAAAGGTGTGGAATGATAGCTCTATGTGCGATGGCTTTGCAGAGATATATGTTAGATATGAAACAAAACCAAAGCCACAGTTTATTTCTAATACACCAAGAATATGTAGAGGTGATTCAATATTCGTAACTATTGACCCTAAAAATACAAGCTATTATTCATACCTTTGGGAAGATGGCAATCGTGAGCCAGAGAGGTGGCTGTCAAAGCAAGGCGATTATAAGTTGGTATTAATAGATAATAGAACACAATGTAGAGATAGCAATGTATTCAAATTAATAGTTGAAGATGCACCAAAGGTAGAGATAACCAAAAGTAAAGCTCTATGTAATGCTGAATCGGTGGTACTTTCAACTAATTATGAAGGTAGTAATACCACTTACCTTTGGAATAATGGAGCAACAAGTGCAAGTATAACCACAAATAAAGCTGGTGTTTACTCTTGTACTGTAACCCTAAATGGTAAGTGCAGTGGATTTGGTGTATTTACTCTAAATGATGAAACAATTTCTACTCCAGCCATATTAGGAGATACACTATTATGCAAAGGAAAGACAATTACTCTAAGCTTGCAGGGTAGTTATAGCTCACAGACATGGAGTACAGGAGAAACAACTCCACAGATATCTTTGGATAAAGCAGGATTGTACTCTGTAATAGTTAGCAATGGCTCTTGTACTGCAAGTAGTAACGTTGAAGTAAATGACTTTATTAATAACAATCTAATTGCTGATATTGACTTCGGAGATATTGAGCTAAATGGTACATATCAAAAGGAAGTAGCAAGTAATGTAAAATCAGCTCGCTTGAAAGATGGAACAAACTTTATTTTAGAAATAATTGGTAATAAGTTAATATTAAAAGCAAAGCCAAGTACAAAAGGAATACAATCAGATAGTCTTTATGTTGTATATACAACAATATGTAATGATAGTAATTCAATACAAGTAAAAGCAAATGTAATTGAGAGTAGTCCACCTATTACTAAAATACACTTGAGCATTGATGATGTGAAGATTGTAGTAGGTGATACTAACAACTATTTACCAATTAGGATAAAGGTATTGGATAATCCACAGAATAAGGAGAGGATTGTAGTAAGAGGCAAAATTGCCACAAAGAATTTAATTCTGAAGCCACTTAGAGAGGTATATAACAGACAGAATGACTCTACATATATTGAGTTTTCGGCAACATATACTACAAGCTCAACGAATGATATTCTCTTAAATATTAAGGGTATTGGATTACTTGATGAAGTTACAAAAGCTAATTACAATTTTAGCATAGTTGAAGTGGATAAAAATACGGAATTAACTACTAAAGATGGTACTGTTGAGGTATCTGGTATTTGTGCACCATCACTACGACTTGTTACAATTTTTGAACCACCTAAGCTAACCATTAATCCTAATCCAGCAGATAATGATGTTGCAATTAGTTTAGAATCTAAATTAGAAGGAACACACTTGCTTGAAGTAATAAATTCTACTGGTGAAATAGTATTTACTAAAGAATACTTGCCACAATCAGACAAAGAAGTAATTTACTTGAGTAAAGTACAAATCTCCAATGGGATATACTTTGTAAGGTTCACACCACCTTACAATCTAGGTTCGTTGCAAGAGAAATTGATTGTTAGATGAAAAAAAGGGGCTTAAAGCCCCAAATATTTTTGTTATACTAAATAATAGGTTAATAGCTTAAAAATTCTATTCATCTTTTATTTCATATTTTTTATATATTACATTCCTATCACTCAAATACTGTAATATATAATCAAATACATACTTATCCTTACCTAAAAGCTCTGGTGGTAATATCCCTGTATTTGTAATTTTACCATCTAATACCAAGTTTACAACTGCATTAGCGGTATATCCAGTTGTACGAGCCATTGAGCTTGTGTTTGTTTCTTCATCATATGCATCATAAAGCTCATATAGGTATTCTGTTTTATTATCAAGCACATCTCTAGCTATTAGATTAACCCTCATTACAGTAAATTCCCTGTCTTCCGGCTTCAATTCCCAAGCATCAATTAGTAATTTGGAAGTAAATTCTAAAGGTGTAAGTTCAATACTATTTACACTAATTAACTTATCACTAAGGAAACCCATAGATTTAATTATCTTAATTAAATCAGCATGTCCTGGGTACCTTATAGTTTTTTCAACCATATTGGGAACATTCATCGTATTTATTAGAGTGCGAAGTCCATCTGTATTAAATGCCTCTAATGTACCAACATTATCAAAGTTGAGTAGCTCTATATCAGAAAGAGCTTCTTTTATTACTAAATTCCCATTTTGAACTATTCGAGCTGGTCTAGTATATTCTTCCAAAACATCTACAGGTGAGAATGGTGCTTTATATTGGAATGGTAAATCTCTTTGAAAAGGTAAGCCACCAACAACGCATTTATAGCTAATAATATCTTCTTGACTAGCATGATAGCCAAGTATAATATTACCAACCCCAGGAGCTACTCCACAATCCACTACCGCAGTAACACCCTTACTTTTAGCTAGTTCGTCAAGTTGAAGTGGGTTTTCTGGAAAGAACGAAATATCTACAACATTTTTACCTGCACTTATTATTCTTTCTAGTACAGAATATGCTATAAATCCTGGTAAAGCAAGTACAACCAAATCAAATTCAGCTATTAGTTCTTCTACTTTACCATCTACTAACACATCTGCTTGAATAGTATTTATCAAATGCTTATTTCTAAGCATTTCTAAGCTATTCTTATCTTTATCAACCGCAGTTACATAGTATCTGCTAGATAAATCTATAGCTATTGCCTTGCCAATTAACCCGCAACCTAAAACTATTACTTTCTTTTGCACTTTTCCCCTTCTAAAAAAATAAACCACTTTCTATAAAATAGAAAGTGGTTCAAAATTACAAATTAATTTCTTAATTATTTGCCTGCGCTACCTTTTACTCTTGGCTTAGCTATTGAGCAGATTACAGCATTATCTTTAATAGCGAAATCATATAGCTCATTTCTTAATCCATCTAAGTTGAAAGATTGACCTATTTCTAAATGAGAAATATCTACAGTAATGAATTGAGGTAAATCTTTTGCTTTACATGTGATTTTGATTTTTCTAATCACATGCTGCATAATACCACCATTTTTAACACCAACAGATTGACCAACCAATTTGATAGGTACAATAACAGTGATTTTTTGGTCATCATCTAATCCCATTAAATCAAAGTGAAGTACTTTATCACTAATTGGGTCAAAGCTTACATCTTTTAAGAATGTTTTATAAGATGTTGTTTGACCTTCAATAGAAAGCTGAACTGTATTTGCTTCGTTAGTATAGATGATAGGGCGTAGCTTAATCAAATCAGATGATATTGCTATTGGCTCAACACCATTTTTATAAAATACACCAGGAATTAAGCCACTATTTCGAGTAGCTTTTACTGCTTTTTTACCTGTTTGACGAGTTGCAACTGAAAGTGCGATTTCTGCCATTGTTTTACCTTAGAGTTTAATAACCGAAGCTATTGTTATCTTTCAATATCGAAAAGTGAACTGATTGAACGGTTGTCATGTGTTCTGACAATCGCCTCTGCGAGAAGTTCTGCCACAGAGATTACTTTAATTTTTTCATTCTCTTTTTTTAGAGGTATTGTATCAGTTACATACATACTTGATATTGCTTCCGAGGATACAATTTTATTTAATGCCTCTCCAGAAAATACTGGATGAACACAAACCCCTATTATTTCCTTAGCACCACGTGATTTAAGAGCTTCAGCACACTTTACAAAAGTAGTACCTGTATCAATCATATCATCTACTATAACGATACGCTTGTCTTCAACCTCACCAACTACATTCATTATCTCAGCTACATTATGCTGAGGTCTGCGTTTATCTACTAAAAGCAAATCCCCATCAAATTTAGAAGCATAAGAACGTGCAGTTTTTATGCCTCCAACATCGGGAGCAGAAAAAGTAGCACCTTCCAAATTAAGCTCCTTCAAAGCACGAATTAATACTGTAGAAGCATATAAGTGGTCTAAAGGTATATCAAAGAACCCTTGAATTTGCGATGAATGCAAATCAACTGTAATTATTCTATCAGCACCAGCTCTTGTAAGTAAATTAGCTACTAATTTTGCTGTAACTGATACACGAGGTTGGTCTTTCCTATCCTGTCTTGCATACCCAAAGTATGGTATTACTGCCGTTACTCTTTTTGCTGAAGCACGCTTTGCAGCATCTATCAGCATGAGCAACTCCATTAGGTTATCAGCAGGAGCGAAAGTAGATTGAATTACAAATAAATCTACACCTCTAATGTTGTCGTCATATTTTACCCAGATTTCTCCATCGCTAAAGTTTCTAATTTGAGTGCCAGCTAACTCTATACCTAGATGATTAGCAACATTTTGGGCAAGCTCTTGATTAGCTCTACCTGCAGCGACTTTAAATTCGGACATTACAACTCACAAGTTTGTTGGGATGGCAAGATTCGAACTTGCGGTACACGGATCCAAAAACCGATGCCTTACCACTTGGCTACATCCCAATTTCTTGAACTACTTTATTATTAAGCAATTTCAAAAGGACTACAAAAATAATAGGTTTTCCACTTTTATGCAAATTTTTTTAATAAATTTTGGTATTCCTATTGTACATTAATTCAATAAGTAATGAAAATAAAGCTGATTTCTATAGGCAAAATAAAGGATAAATGGATAGAACAAGCAATTGATGAATACTCTAAGCGGCTTACAAAATTTATTAATTTTGAATCAATTGAACTAGCTGACTTTAAAGCAAGTTCTTCTTTAAGTAGTGAAGAAATTAAATCCAAAGAAACTGAAAAGCTAAGTCAAGAGCTTGTAAAGCATAGCGGAGATATACTCATATTAGATGAAAAAGGTAAGGACTTTACGTCTAATGAATTTGCTAAGTTATTACAAACCAAGCTTAATAGCTCACAAGACTTGATATTTGTAATAGGTGGTGCTTACGGCTTTACTGAAGAATTCAAAAAAAATAAGAATCTTATATGTCTTTCTAAGATGACCTTCACTCATCGAATGGCGAAATTGATAATATTAGAGCAAATTTATAGAGGGTTTACAATTATAAATAATCATCCCTACCACAATAATTAAAGACTGATTGCTTTTTTTACAAATCCATCATTGTTTGAAAGAAGTAATCTTGCATTATCGATATCAACCTTTGCTAAGTACATAGTTAGTGCAGTCTTTACATGATATTCAGCTTTTTCTAGAAGTAGTATTGCTTCATCATAGCTGATGTCACATATTTCCATAACTATTTTTTTGGCTCTTTCTCTTAACTTTTGATTAGTCATTTGTAAATCAATCATTACATTGCCGTATGTCTTACCAAGCTTAATCATAGCAGTAGTAGTAAGCATATTAAGTACAAGCTTCTGAGCTGTACCACTTTTCATTCTAGTTGAACCTGTTATTACCTCAGCTCCTACTTGTGGAGCAATTATTACATTAGCTTTTATTCCAATAGAAGCAATCCTTTCTTTACTTATAGTGGAAATAAATAATGTTGGTATATTCAATTCATTTGCTCTCTCAATTGCTCCAATCACAAATGGGGTTCTTCCTGATGCCGCTATACCACACAATACATCATTGTTCGTTATACCAAACTCAATAATAGACTTAGCCCCTTCCTCTTTTGAATCTTCTGCTCCTTCTACCGCTTTGAACATTGCAGAGTTGCCACCTGCAATTATACCTTGTACCATTTCAAAAGGAGTACCAAATGTAGGTGGGCATTCAGCTGCATCTAATACACCAAGTCTTCCACTTGTACCAGCACCTATATAGAAAAGTCGTCCGCCATTCTTGAATGAGGCAACAATTAGCTCTACTGCTTCCTCAATAAATGGTAATTCTTCCTCTACAGCTAATGCAACTCTTTTATCTTCTTCATTAATTATTCTTAGAATTTCAGATGTACTGCAAATATCAATATCTGAAGAATTAGGATTTCTTTGCTCTGTCTCAAGTTGGCTTATTAAATTAAAAAGTTCAGACATTCTCTTTCTTTTCAGAATAAATGAAAAGGAAAAACAACCCAACCAATACAAATGGAACTGAAAGCAGTTGCCCCATATTGTATGGTAAATTATTTTCAAAGGCAACTTGATTCATTTTGAATAATTCCCAAACAAATCGTAACCCGAATACTGATACAAGAAAAAAACCGAATTTCTGACCTGCTTTCGATAGAAAATTATTTTTGTAGAATAAAAGAAGTGTCAGAAAAATTAAAAATGAACTAATCGCTTCGTAGAGTTGTGCAGGATGTCTTGGAACTTTATCTATATTTGAAAAAACTATAGCCCATGGTAAATCACTAGGTTTACCAAGAATTTCAGAATTAAAGAAATTCCCCAATCTTATGAAAAAGCCAGATAATGCTACTACAATTACAATTCTATCCAATATCCAAAGGTAATTTGTCTTAGTGCGGTAATGGAATATAAATAAACCAAGCAATATTCCAAAAGCAGCTCCATGACTTGCTAAACCACCTTGCCAAACATAGAATATCTTAATTGGGTTGGAAAGATAATATTCAGGTTCATAAAATAGACAATGCCCTAAGCGTGCACCTAAAACTGTTGATAAAATCATCACTATTGTGAGAGTCTCCAGTTTTGCTAAAGGTTGCTTTTCTCTAACATAAATCCAATTCATAATTTGGTAACCAATTACAAATCCTAATGCGAACAGCAATCCGTACCATCTTATTTGTAAGAATCCAAAGTCAAATAAAATTGGAGAAACCGACCATTCCATATAATTCATTTCCAAGTTCTCTAAGTTCTTAAGTAAACTGCTTTAAAATTCGCACATCATTCTCGTAAAGGAGACGAATATCATCAATTCCGGTTTTTAGCATGGTTACGCGTTCAATGCCGAAACCAAATGCAAAACCAGAGTAAACATCTGGGTCTATTCCACATTCTTTAAGCATATTTGGATGTACCATACCACAACCAACTACCTCAAGCCAACCTTGATATTTGCATACTCTACAGCCCTTCCCACCACAAAGAAAACAGGTTATGTCCATTTCTGCTGATGGTTCTGTAAAAGGAAAATAAGAAGGTCTAAATCTAAAATCTGTATTAGCACCATACATTCTACGAACAAACTCTACCATTGTTCCTTTCAAATCGCTCATAGTTACATTTTTATCAATGTAAAGACCTTCAATTTGGTGGAACTCAGCAAGAGAACGAGCTGATACCGCTTCATTACGATATACTCTACCTGGCATTATTGTGCGTATAGGTGGGGCTTGGCTTTTCATTACTCGTACCTGCATAGGTGTAGTGTGTGTACGAAGTAATATTTTCTCTTCAGAATTTATATAGAAAGTATCTTGCATATCACGTGCAGGATGCTCTGGTGCAAAGTTAGCTGCATCAAAGTTATGATACTCATCTTCAATATCAGGTCCAACAGCTACTGCAAATCCAAGAGATTTGAATATTGTAACCATTTCATCAATAGTTTGCTGAATAGGATGATATGTTCCTATTCCATCTTTTTGACCTGGCATTGTTAAGTCAATATCTAACTTAGATGAACTATCTGCCTCGAACTTCTCTTTATACTCTGTATAGGTTTGCTCAGCTAATTTCTTCAGATTATTAAGTTCGACACCAACATCTCGCTTTTGCTCTTTAGGTACTTCTCTTAATCTTTCAGTAAATCCTTGAATTAGTCCCTTTTTGACTAAGTATTTTAATCGAAATTCTTCTAATTGCTCACTATTGGCAATATTAAGGATGTCTTTGTCTAATTCTGCTTTTGTATTTCTTATTTCTTCAATCATTGATACTGATTTCTTGTTTAGTACAAATTTACTTAAAATTGGTAAATGCTTATATATAGTACTCGAAATTGAATGTACTAAACTATTTATAACATGTAGGATTATTAATTACCAAAATTGATAATTTCACTTACAAAGTTCGAGAATAAATGAATCTGCTTCAATAGAGCCCAACTCCTTTGCTTTCTTCAAATCAGCACAACCCTCTTCTTTCTTTTTTAGATTCTTTATTTTTACTGCACCCATTATTATATATGCTTTATGCAACATAGGGTCTTTTTTTAGTGCAAGATGGCAATCTTCAATCGCAGTGTCAAAATTATATAACCTTGAGTTAGCTATAGCCCTATTCAAATATGCTATTGAATAATTAGAATCAAGTTTTAAAGCTTTATTACAGTCATTTAGACCTTCTCTTGGATAACCCAAATCTATTCTAATTTGTGCTCTATTAACATAGGAAACAGGATTTGTAGAGTCAAGATATATTGCAGTGTTATAATCTTTAGAGACTAAGTATAAGCCATGTGTTTTTTGTCTTGCAATGCCCCTATTCAAATAATAATTAGCTATATAAGGATTGAAATAAATAGCTTTCGTAAAATTTTCAATAGCAGCATTATAGTCTAATTGTGCTAACTTAATTTCTCCTTTAAGCCCATAATAATCATGTATTGTTGTGTCTAAATTGAGTGCTGAATCCAAATCTAATAATGCATCTTGAATTTCATTAAGTTTAAATTTTGTTACTGCCCTGAAATAATAAGCCATATCAGCTTCTCTATTGATATCAAGTAATTGAGTAAAATCATCCATTGCATCATAATAATTATTCATATAAAGACTCAATCTTCCTCTTTGAAGAAATGCAAAAGTATTATGTGGATGAATACTTAGTATATTGGTAAAGTCTGAAAATGCACTAACTGAATCTCCCAACTGAATTTTACTTAAAGCTCTTCCATATATCCCATCTACATTATTTGAATCAAGCAATAAGATTTTATTGAATGTCAAAAGTGCTTCATTATACTTCTTATTTTCAAACAAAGCACTTCCGTACTTAATTAGCATTTCCTTATCAAAAGGGGCAAACTTTAATGCTTTACTGAAAGCAAATGCAGATGAATCATATTTTTTATTAGCAAATAGTGTATCACCCAAATTTGAATAAAATGCAATAGTATCATTTAAGTTGCTTGAATATTTTTGAAACTTCTTATCATCAAGGCAATAAGCCCATTGATGAAGACAGAACAAAAGTAACAAAGTAATGAGTTTCATAAATGAAAACAAAGTTTTATCACGAGTTAATCTGACAAATTTAAAAATAATCAATCGTTTAATGCTACATAATTTAATCTTCATCACTTCAACACTACCTCACATTATACCCTCTATATCCTCACAATTTCAAATTTTGGGAGTTCCTGATTCTAATCCATACTCTTTGTAAACTTAAATCAGAAACATTAAATGTCTTTTTGTTCGTATTCTTTACTTCCCAAAAATTCGGTTTATTTCATTACCTGTTTCCATATCAATCCTTCTATGAACTCCATCAAAACTATATACCATTAAGTATTTATTTTTACGAATATCAATATTTACCATTTTATTACCTATCACTTCTGATTCTAAGGGTGGAATTATCCATTGCAAGTTACCTTTGGTATCAATACAAATTACATTCTGACTATCTTTTTTATAATAATCCCGATTAAATAGAATTATTATTCGCTCTAATTGTTTATAATAAATAATTTTTTGTATTAAGTTCTGGGAATTGAAAATTATATGTTTATATGAAGTCTCTCTATTAGTATCTGATAGTATTACTTCATAGTCAGTGTGTGTTATTTTAATCATTTTTTTAATTTCCTTTATCTACTCTGAATCAAAGTCAGTACCCAGTATTCGCGGTATTCTAAACTCATGGTTCATAATGCCGCTAAATAGTTGGTCTATCGTAAATACAAAGCCCAGCTTTTTATCATACAAATTATATGCTAAGTCAAAACGCAAAGTATTATTAGGACCAGTTGCCTTATTTATATGAAGTCTTATTCCTGCTCCTACAGAACTATAGTATTTCGAACTAAATAAATCACTGCCTGTATTCCAAACTGTACCAATATCGCAAAATAATGCAGTACTTAAATTGAATATCCAAAATTGAGTATCATTAAAAAATCTGCTTTCCAAATTAGCAATTAATCTATTTGCACCATTAAATTGATTCAAACTATAGCCACGAAGCCCTGCATCTGCATCTAATACTAACTGACGTTGTTTGCTCCAATTCCAAGTAGTTTGCTGTGAAACTCTTCCTAATATCAGAGTATTATCCGTTAGCTTATAAAAACCAACTGCATACAAATCCTGATATGTATATCTTGCATTGCTTTGGTAAAATCCGCTTGCTGCACCTACTCTCATAAAATAATAGGTACGCTCACCTATATTTGAAATCTCACCCACACCACCTATGTAATACAAGTTATCTCCGCGATTGCCAATAGGGAAAGCCCTTCCTAATATAGCTGAGCCATAACCACCGATAGTTAAGTCTTCATCAAGGTAATTATTTACCTTAGTTACTGATGTTAATTCTTTTGATACTGATGAAAACTGCAAAAGTATCTTGCCAGTATTATCAAACGCACGTTCAAATTCTCTTGGACCTCTATCTACTTGATGATATTCGAATAAACCGGTAAAGAATATTTTATCTTGTGCTACTCTTGCCTTTGAAAACCAAGCAGAGGCAATTTTTTGATTTACAGGTGCAAATACACTTTGTTTAGAATTAAAATTATAGATGAAATCGTTTCCAAAGTCATAATTAACTTTCGTACCAATAGCCCAATCTGTATAAAAAGAACGGAATGGTTTGGTTAGGTCAAATTGATGACTTGTTTTATATTTATTAGCTGTAAGTGAGTAATTCAAATCGGCATCTAATCTTGCAAATCTAATTTTTGAAAAAGTACCACTACCCTGCAAACCAATGTTATTCTCTTGTCTATAAATCCCATCAATATTTACTGAATATCCTGCACCGAATAGATTCCTTTCTGCAAATCGTGCTCCGTAATTGCTAAAGCCACCGCTTGTACCATACAATATGGCAGGTTGCAATGACCATTTATCTTTTGTTCTTATTATAACATCATAATTATCTTCATCTATAGAATCAACCAAGATATCTACTTTAGAGAATAAATCAAGTCTCCTAAGATTACGTTCTGTTTCATCAAAAAAGAACTCGTCTATCTCATCTCCTACTTTGAAAAGCACTTCATCTTTAATCACAAATTCTTTAGTATCAATATGAACAGCATTTGCCCATGATGCTGCAAAGAACCAATCTCCATCAAGCGAATCAAAGACTTGCCTTTGCTCTAAATGAATATTTCTAATTTTAGGTTGACTAAAAAGGATAATAGGTACAAGCAGTAATAATAGATACTTCATTTTTAAAGCTCTCTATTGATAATGTCTAAAGCAGCTTTTATACCATCGGCTGCTGAACTAACAATTCCACCTGAGAAGCCACTACCTTCTCCCGACAAGTACAGATTATCCACTCCAATACACTGACCATTCTTAGTTCTTTCTACTTGGATTGGTGAAGAAGTTCTACTTTCAAGACCTATCAAGTGGCCATCTTCAAATCCCTTTATTTTCTTTGAAAATTCTTTCAATGCTTTAATCTGAGATTTTACAATTAAGTCTGGCATCAATTCTCTAAATTCTGCAGTTACTAAAGGGAATGGATAACTTGATTTAGGGAAAATAGAAGTTGTTTTGCCAGCAATGTAGTCGCTCACTTTCACTGATGGTGCAGAATAGCCACCAACATAATTGAAGAATTGATTTTCTAATTCTGATACCCAGTTTAATGCTTCAAGAGGAGTAACATCTCTACCTAATAGTTCATTTAAAGTAAAAGCAGCAACTATAGCAGAATTTGCAAAAGGATAGTTCCTTTTGTAGTTACTCATTCCATTTACGATATTAGCACCTTTTTGTAGAGGAGCAGGTACTACCATTCCACCGGGGCACATACAAAATGAATAAACTGGTAGTGGTGAGTCATTATAAGTTAGAGCATAATCTGCATTTTTAACTCCATCGAGCTCTTTTGTCTTCCAAAGTGCAAGGTTTATTTGCTCTTGGTAATGTTCAACTCTGGAGCCAATTGCAAAAGGTTTTAGATTGAACTTTACCCCTTTTTGAATTAATTGCTCATAAGTTTTGTAGCTCGAATGACCAATTGCAAAATTATAATAATCAGCTTCAAAATTTCCTTGCTCAGTTTCAATACTTTTTAACTTGCCATTTGTGATTTCAAAATCAAGCATTAGAGTATCAAAGTAAATCTTACCACCATTCTCAATAAACTTTTTACGAAGATTCCTTGCAACTTTAGTGAGTATATTACTACCTACATGGGGCTTTGAAAGGTAAAGTATTTCTTCAGGTGCACCGGCTTCGATTAATGAATTGAAGATATAGCGTCTTTCATTTGGTATTGATTTAGTTCTACAAGTGAGATTTCCATCTGAGAATGTACCGGCCCCACCTTCACCAAAAGCATGGTTGCTTCTTTCATTTAGATTGCCATTCTTTTCAAACTCCTTGACGTCTGCAATCCTTTTGAATACTTCAGGACCACCCTCAAAAATTGTAACTTCAAACCCAGATTCTTGAAGTACTAATGCTGAGAATATACCGGCAGGTCCACTACCAATTATTGCTACTTTCTTTTTCTTATTGTGCTTAGGAATGATGAGCTTTAAGTCTTTTTTCTCATCACTTTGCTTAATGAACTGGCTGTAAACTGCTAATCTTGTCTGCCAGTGAATATCTCTATAATTACGAGCATCAAGAGATTGCTTTTCTATTGAATATGTAAAGTCATCTGTACCTATTATCTTCTTTAGCTCACTGCGGACAATTTCATCAGTGTAGTTGGTAGGTAGATTTAGCTCAATGTATTTGAAACCCATCAGATTCCATAGTTAAATTGGATTCCTTGTTACGGAATAAAGCACAAAATTAAGTTAAGTTTATGATTTATTATTAATTTATCAACTTGTATCAGTTCAAAAAGCAAAATTTGTCACAAACAGAAAAAGATAAGAATTCTAAAGAAGTCACAGATGTTAAATTCTTTTCAGTACTTTTTAGAGCTTTATCTTATCTAAAGCCTTTAATAGGTTTACTTTTAGCAACAATCTTATTTAATACTATTTTCTCAGTATTATCTACTTTATCTATTGCTTTAATCAATCCTATCTTTGGAATATTATTCAATAACGGCAATAATGGCAACATAGTAAAAGGCTTAAATATTCCGAGTTTAAGCAATTCATACCAGAATTTTTACCAATTCATTTATGGATTTATACTATCAGAATCAACAATATCAACTCTTCTCAACTTATCAATATTTATCATTGCAATTTTCTTTCTCAAAAACTTATTTAAGTATTTCGGTTCTATATTTACAAGTTTACTAGAAGAAAGCATAGTTAAATCAATTAAAGACCATGTTTTTTCAAAGTTATTAAATCTCGGTATTGACTTTTATAGCAAGAATAAGCAGGGCTACCTTTTATCAATAATCAATAACGATGTCGGTGCCATTAACTCTACATTAATAGTATCATTTACTAATATATTAAGAGAGTTAGTACAAGTAATTTTATCTTTACTTCTTTTACTTTCCATTTCACCTAAATTAACAATGATTGCATTTTCATCGAGTATTCTCTCATTAGTTGTAGTGCGTTTGTCTGTTAAGTATTTGCGTAAATATGCCAATAGAATGCAAACAGTCATGGCTGATTACACAACTACATTGCAAGAATCTTTAAGTGGAATAAGAGTAATTAAAAGTTACTCAGCAGAGAATGTAATAGCAAGTAAATTCAAGAATGAGACATATAAATATGTAAAAACAGCATTTAAAAATTCCAGAGTTTTTAATCTAATCCCTTTTATTAATGAAATCTCAGCAATAGCCGCTTTATGTGTAGTGCTTTATATTGGTGGACAAGATGTAATTATCAATAAGTCATTCAAAGGTGAAGATTTGATGACTTTCCTTTTTGCATTGTTTTCTATTATGTCACCCATAGCTGGAGTGCTAAAAACTTTTTCTGAAATGCAAAGAGGTGTAGTAGCTGGGGATAGAGTATTTAAACTAATAGATACTGAAGAATCCATTGTAGGTGGAAAGGATTCAATAAAAGAGTTCAATTCAAGCATTGTTTTAGATGAAGTTAGATTTAGCTACAATCAAGAAAGGGAAATACTTAAAGGTATTAGTCTTGAAATTCACAAAGGAGAGAAGATAGCTTTAGTTGGTCTTAGTGGTAGCGGCAAATCTACAGTTTTAGATTTAATTATTAGATTCTATGATCCTCTCAAAGGTTCAATTTTGATTGATGGCAAGAATATTAAAAATTATGATATTCAACAATATAGAAATTTATTTGGTGTAGTATCACAAGAGACAATACTATTCAATGATTCTATTAGAAACAATATTAAATTCGGAAGAAATGATATTACTGATGAAAAATTAAGTGAAGCAATAGAAATTTCTAATGCAAAAGAGTTTATTGAACGTAACAAATTAGGCTTAGAAACATTTATAGGCGATAGAGGAATAACACTTTCTGGTGGAGAAAGACAAAGATTAGCCATAGCTAGGGCAATTGCTAAAGAACCTGAGATTTTAATTTTTGATGAAGCGACATCTGCTTTAGATGCAAAAAATGAAAAAGAAGTTCAGCTTGGTATTAATAAGTCCCTAGAAAATCGAACAGCAATTATAGTTGCTCATCGTCTATCTACCATTAGAGATTGTAATAGAATCTATGTATTCGAAGAGGGAAAAATAGTGGAGGTTGGTACTCATGATTCACTATTAGAGCTTGGAGGTACTTACTCTAGATTGTATAATCTACAACACAAATCAGCCAAATAAACTGTAAAGATTTTTACTCACTTAACTATGATTTAAGTGAGTTACTTTAAGTGAAATAGCTAAGGTGTTTAATTTCAAGAAAAAAAGTTCTTTTTTTTGTTGAAAATCTAAGTTATTTTACGGTTTGAAATGAAAAGAATGTTAAGAAATAATTAATTTTTGGAGAATTTATGACAAAAATCAACAATCTATTAAAAGGATTATTGGTATCAATATTCGCTTTTACTGCTGTTGAACTAATGGCTCAGCCAACGGTTAGCATCGTTACACAACCGATGAACTTAGTTGCTTGCTATGATACACAGAATAGCCCTTTGACAACACAGGGTTCTGTTCAAGCTGGTTTCCCAACTTGGATATTACGTTACCAATGGTTTAAAGATGGAGTGGCTTTAGGTTCATCTTCTACTTTTGGTGGCTTACAATTAGGAAGACTTCGCTACCCTCAAAGTGGTAGATACAACTGTGCTGTATGGGCAACTGAAGGTGCATTTAGCAGTGCAACTGTTGTTTCAAATAGTGTCGATGTAAATGTATTAGGTACTCACGTTGTTACAAATCAATCTCGTAGAATATATGCGAACATTGGTGATGTTGTTACTTTAAGTTTTGATGCTCATATTCAAGGGCAATATGGTGCAGGTAACCCTTCTTACCAACCTACTATTCAGTGGTGGAGAGGTTCTTCTACTTTGACAGATGGTGCTAATATAGCTGGTTCTAAGTCTAACCATCTTTCTTTAAGAGTTGCTTCTGCTTCTGATTATTCTGCTTCTTACCAAGCAAGAATTACTGGTCAATGTGGAACAATAAATACTGAATTAATTTCAATTGAAAGATTCCCTACTGTAAATATTAATCGTCAACCTGTTAATGTTACAGCTTGCGAAAATGCAACAGTTAGCGCTTCTGTTGATGCTGTAGCTTCAAATGGTGCTCCTTTATTATACCAATGGTATGTAGGTACAACTCCTTTAGCAGATAATGCTTCTCCATTAGTATCTGGTGCAAAATCTGCTACACTTACTTGGGCTGCAACAGCATCTCTTTCAGGTATCTATTGTATGATTTCTACTAATGATGGCCTTGCTACTGCTAATTCAAATTCAATTACTTTAACAGCAAACAAAGCTCCAATTTTTACATCACAACCTCAATCAGTATCTGTTCAAGCAAGTAAATCTTTCACTTTAATGGGTGAAGCTACTGGCTCTACTACTTATACTTGGTACAGAGACAATATGATGATAACAGGTGCAAATTCTAATTCATTAACTGTAGCTTCAGCTTCAACTAGTGATGCTGGCGTTTATAGATTAGTTGCTGCTAACGATTGTGGTTCAGCTACTTCTACATCTGCAACTGTAACAGTTACTCAAGGATTAGTTGCAAGTTTAGAACCAATTAACTTTGAAAAAATTGGACTACACCAAAATACTCCAAATCCATTCAACGATGTTACTAATTTGAACTTCACACTTGGTGAGTCATCAGAAGTTAGAGTTGTATTAGTAGATTTATATGGTAAGCAAATATCTGAAATATTCTCAGGTAGAGCTAACGCTGGTTTAAATACTTACTCTATTTCAGCTAATAAACTTGGCTTGAGTGCTGGTGTTTATTACTTGCACTTAGTAAGCAACGGTTTAAACCAAATGAAACAAATCACAGTTGTAAGATAAGACATCAAATTTGTTTTTAATTATTAAAAGCCCGATTTTGAATCGGGCTTTTTTTGTTTCCATAAAAATATTGCTCTTTGTATTAGAAAATCTAAGTTTTTTTAAATTATGTGTTACAAAATGATGAAAATATTGTTACTATTAAATGCAATAATGCAGAATTAACTTTGAAATTAAGTTAATCAGATGTATTTTGTGAAATTGAAAAACTAAACAAATAATTAATTACAGGTTTAAAATGGGAGCAAAGCTTTACACCTTACTACTTCTAATGCTCTTGTTATCTTCATCAGTTTTTGAATTAAAAGCTGATGACTTAGATACAAATGAAGTTAAAAGAAAATTACCTTTACTTGCTAGCAACTCTAATGCTGGGAAAGAGTATTGGTTCTCTATTCCACCTTGTTATCAAGAAGAATCTGGTGGATTCGCAAATTTCGTTAGGATTTTTATTATTTGCCCAAAAAAAACTAATGTAATAGTTGAAGTACCAGGGGCAGGTTTCTTCAAACAATTAACTACAAATCCTAATGGTTTGGCTGTAGTTGATATTTCACCAGAAGAAGCTCAGCCTTTCTTGCATAATGGTTTGCAAGATAAAGCACCACCAGCCCAAATTTACAAAGGTAAAGGTATTCATGTTTTGGCAAATGATCCAATCGTAGTATATGTGGCAGTACGCTTCAAATATACAGCTGATGGATTTTTAGCTATACCTGTTTCAGGTTTAGGTAAAGAATATGTTACTTCAAGTGTGGAAGACCCAGGTTTTGCTGCGGGTGCAGGTAATCACTTTGCACCTTGGGTAAATATTACTACTCCATTCGATAATACAAGTGTTGTATTCACTATGGGTGGACTTGGTGGTATTGATTCAAAAGCAGTTGGAACTGGTGGTAGAATTCTTAGAGCTGGCCAATCTGAAACAGTAAGAATGAATAAAGGTGATGTAATAGTATATTCGATTGCAGGAAACTTTCAAGATATAACAGGCTCAAAGATTATAGCAAATAAACCAATTTCTGTAGTTTCAGGTCATCACTGTGCTCAAATTCCAAGAGGAACTGTAGCTTGTGATTATATAGTAGAAATGGAATTACCAGCTAAATCTTGGGGTAGAACTATATTAGTTCCTAAAATTCCAGGCAGGAGATATTCAGGTTTGGTAAGAATGTTTGCTAGTGAACCAAATACAGATATTTACAGAAATGGCTCTTATTTTACCACTGTTAAAACATTTGGTGGTGTAGATAATATTGGTTGGGTAGAAAATAGAGTTTGGCCTCGAGAAGACCCAACTGCTCCTAAGCCTGCAGTTTTTACTTCAGATAAACCATTTTATATAATGTATGGAAATACTGGTGCTGGTGATGAGGGACCTCCTTATCCTGTAACTGACCCTTTCATTATGGCAATGACTCCAGTAGAGCAATTTCAAAATGAAATCACTTTCTGTACTCCTAATGCCGCTGGTGGAGAGCTATTCTCTGTTAATTACTTGAACGTAGTAATTGAAGCCGACAACAATAGATTAATGCCTGCGGATTTTGAGTTTGGTGTGTTCAAACAAGAATGGGAATGGCAACCTGTACGCTCCATGAGTGGGTTAGTAGAAAACTTTGCTCCATTCAAAATGTATGGTGATACAGCAACTAAATATTACGTAACCAAAAACTTAACTTTACCTCTTAATGGTGTTTTCAAGTTGAGATGTAAATCGCGTAAGTTCGCTTCATATTCTTTTGGATATGGTAACTTTGACTCTTATGGCTATCCAACTTCAGTTGCACTAGCTGACTTAACTTTAGCACCAGACCCTGATGCTCCAGAGCCACTATTTACAATAGATTGTGATGGTACAGTTGTTGGTAAAGTTACAGATAAACCAGATGACCCTACTATTAGGTCTGGTTTAGGAATGGTTTATATGCAACAAGATTCAAGCTATAACTATACTTTTACTTACACAGACTTTGAGCCAGGAAAAAATGCAATATCTACTAATTGGAAACTTACCGTAGATGACCCACGTGAAGATGCTATGGCAATTTTACATTTTATTGATGCTGCCGGCAATGATACTACTGTAATTATTTCTAATGTTGCAACTAAACTTGATATAACTCCAAAAACTATTGATTTTGGGTTGTTTAAAGAAGGAGAATCTGCTTCAAATACATACACATTGACAAATCTTTCTAAAAAAGTAGTACTAGTTGATACTATGGCATTATGGAGACAAAATCAAGGTTTCAAAATAGAACCGCTTGGTTGGAGTATGAGTGTGCCGTTTCAAATAAACGAATCAAGACCAATCAAGGTAACATTTACATACTCTCCAAATCTGCCTAAAAATACTGCAATATTTTTAGATTCATTAGGAGTAGGTGATTCGTGCCGTTTCTTCTATTTAGCTGAAATGCAAGCAAAAACTGGTGCACCTCAGATATTAGCTGGTGACTATACTTTTGCTCCTTATAATATAAGGAACACAAACCCACTTCAAACAGAAATAAGAGTATCTAATAATTCAGAAACTTCTGATTTGATAATCACATCTGCTTCTGCTTTAAGTAATACTTTCTTCACTACTTCTTTTAAATTTAATGAGGTAACAGCTAGTAACCCGATAGTAGTACCCAAAAAAGGATTCTTTACTTTTAATGCATTCTTTAAACCAACAGTTGTTGGTAATTTTAGTGATAGTATAGTATTTACAAGTGATGCAACTGGACCGGATAATATTACATATCTGAATGGACCTGGTATTTTAGCAAATTTAGCTGTGAATTACCATGATTGGAAAGAAGTTCGTGTCTCAAGACCAGCTTTCCCAATTGCTAAGAAAGATGGAGTTAGTTCTGATGGCTCAAAAGTATTGACTTTCAAAAACACTGGAAATACTGATAATAAAATTGAGAATATGGTTGTAATCACAGCTAGCGCTAATGATGCCGCTGGTGATATTAACTCTTTCATCCTAGATGATAACAAAACTCCTGTTAGTAATTTTATTGGTAAATTTGGACAACCTCAAATTAATCAGAATGATTCTGTAGTTAGAGAAGTTTATTTCTTACCAACTACAACAGGTAAGCATAAAGCAACTCTTTCATTTGCTCATCAAGCAGGTGCTCCTGTAATATCAGTTATAGAGGGTGTAGGTATATTGCCAAGAGTAGATGTAACTCCTTCAATTGCATTCGGAAGCACTATTGTAGATGACTTAAAAGGAGTTAAGAAAGGAACAATAAAAATTACTAATCCAGTAAAAGACGCTACTGGTTGGGAATTTGGTGATACATTGAATATTACTAGCATTACTGCTCCTGGTAATGAAGTGGCTTATGATTTTAACTCTTGGGGTACTAAAGGGTTTAGAATTAATCTAAATAGTGTAAAAAATGAAGCAGGAGCTACTATCAATTTAGCAGGCTACAAATTAGCACCTGGTAACTCTATATTTATAGATGCTGAATTTGTTGCTAAAAGTACTAATGCTGAAACATCTGTGCTAACTCTTAATTCAGATGCTGACTTAGCAAACTCAACTATTACTACAACCTTAACTGGCTCAGGCTTAACTCAAGGTATTGGTCTTCAAATTGAATCAGGTAGTATTTGTGTTGGTAGAACACAAACACTAAATGCAGTATTCACAAATACTGGAGATGTTGATTTAATTATCTCAAATGTAACTGAGAATAGAACTGATAATGATATTAATATCTCTGACTTGAGTGGTACATTCATTGTCCCTGCTAAAGTAGGTATGGTAAATGGTACAGTAACAAAGAAAATAGAATTTTCTCCTCAAAGAAGATTTGCTAATGAACAAGTTACAATTACTTACAAAGTAAATATTGACGGTGACTCTATCAAAACTTCGAACTTTAACTTAACTGGCTTAAAAGTAGATGTTTCTACTATAAGTAAAGATTACCGAGCTAGTAATAATAAAATTGAAGGTGAATACGGTGCAGAAGAATTAGTAAATTATGGTAATCAAATTGGTTACAAGATTATTGTACTTCCAAGCCCACAAGGTGATATTTCTATTGCAGGATTAGATAAATTTGATGTAGCAATAAATTATCCTGCAAGTTCAATAAGACCAATAATTGATAATGTAAATGCTAATAGAAATACTCTAAAAATAGAGCCAACATTTGCCAACGATTTCACTATTGATTTTAATACACTTTCTTTAGACATCAATAAGGGTTCAATTTCATTTACAGTTAATGCCAACAATGGAAAAGTTCTAAGTACATCTGGAGAATTAATATCTCTAGTATTCAGTTCATATTTCCCTTCTTTCTCAGCTACGCAAACTAATCAGCAGCAGCCAAGCAAGAAGTTCGAGATTACTCACTCCTTAAATGAGTTAGATAATCGTTGCTTTAGCTATGAAAACCATGAACCTACAAGAGTTAATATGGAGCAAATTTGTGCTGATTTGCTTAGGGTACCAACTGTAGGACTTGGTAATTTCGCTTTAGGAGCTATTGCACCTAACCCAGTAGATTCTAAAGGTGCTGATGTTAACTTCTCAATAGCTTTTGATTGCGATGTAGAAATAAGAATTATTAATTCTAATTCGGAAGTAGTTGCAATGCCTATTAATGGGGCTTCTATCAAAGCTGGAGAGTATAAGTTTGGCTTACCGATAAACAATCTTAGCAATGGTGTTTACTTCATTGAGATGAAAGCTGGAAATCACTTCAATCAAGTTCAAAAACTAATAATTGAAAAGTAATTGTAATTAACTTGACTTTACTAAGGGCTACCAATAAAAAGGTAGCCCTTTTTTTTGCCATTTGGAAATATTTTCAAAAGAATTGTTACAAAATGAAATTTCAAGTGTTAGTTAATATGTGTGTAAAATCTTACACAATTTTCTTTGATAATTGAATATTCTAACTTATATTAAAAGTTAGTGTTAATTAGAAATAAATAAATCAATTTTTAGCGGAGTTTCAATGAACAAATTCTTACAAAGTCTTTTTCTGACTCTATTTGTATCAAGCATTTTGGCTATGCCAATGTTCTCACAAATAGATGAAGAAGACCTTAAAAACAAGCTGCCTCAGCTATCAACTTCTTCAAATGCTGGTAAAGAGTATTGGTTTTCAATACCACCTTGTTATGAAGAAACTGTTGGTGATAACTTTATTAGGGTATTTGTACTTAGTCCTGTAAAGACCAAAGTTGTTGTAGAAGTACCTGGCTCTGGTTTCTATAAAACACAGAACACAAGTGCTAATGGCCTTACAGTATTTGACCTAACACCAGGTGAAGGTCAACCATTCTTACATGGTTTTAATGATAAAGCACCTCCAGCACAAATCTACAAAGGTAAAGGTATCCACATTTTAGCAAATGATCCAATTGTTGTATATGTAGCTGTTCGTTACAAATATACTTCTGATGGATTTTTGGTGTTACCAGTTTCTGGATTGGGTAAAGAATATGTAGCTGCTACATCTCCTGAAATGGCATGGAACGTTGCTTCAAATGGAGGACACTTCGCACCTTGGATTAATGTAACTGCACCTTATGATAATACAAAATTACTTTTCCAAATGGGTGGAGATGTCGGCTCTGAAGTCCTTTTAGAAGGTGGCACTAAACTTAGAGCAGGTCAGACAGGAAACTTCACTCTTAATAGAGGAGATGTAATTGTATTTAGTATCAATAATTTTTATCAAGACCCTACAGGCTCTAAAATTTCAGGTAATAAGCCAATTTCGGTTGTTTCAGGTCACTTCTGTAATAATATACCTGCTGGTAATCAGTGGTGTGATTATACAGTCGAAATGGAATTGCCTATCCAAACTTGGGGTAAAACTATTTTAGTCCCTAAAATACCTAAAAGAGTTTTCTCAGGTATATTAGGAATGTTCGCAAAAGATAATAATACTGATATTAATAGAAATGGTACCTTTTATCAAAGTATCCCTCAAGGTGGTGGTGGAACAAAAGGTACTGGTTGGCAATATGATAGGGTTTGGCCTAATCAAGCCAATCAATACAACAAGCAAAAACCTGCTGCTATGACATCAAATAAACCATTCTATATGATGTACTATAATCCAGGTATTCAAGAAGACCAAAACAATGGATTTAATGGAAATTCTGACCCATTTACTATGGTAATGACTCCACTTGAGCAATTCCAAAATGAAATTATGTTCTGTACTCCAAATGCAGTTGGTGGTGAGCCATTTACTGAAAACTATCTTAATGTTGTGGTTGAGGCAGATGATAATAAACTAATTCCTAATGACTTAGAATTTGGTACTTGGAATGGTAATGCTTGGGAATGGCAATCTATTAGAAATATGGCTGGTCAAAATGATGTTTTTGAACCATTTAAAATAGATGGAAATCCAACTGAAAAATATTACATAGCTAAAAATATTACCTTAGCTTTAAATGGTGTATTTAGAATTAAATGTAGATCTCGTAAGTTCGCATCTTATTCTTTTGGTTACGGACCTTATGATTCTTATGGATATCCTACATCAGTTGCTTTAGCAGACTTAACAAAACCAACTGACGAAGATGCTCCAATTCCTGAGTATACAATTGACTGTGATGGAAATGTTGTTGGTGGTAAAGTAACAGATATGCCTAATGACCCTACAATTCGTTCTGGTCTAAATATGGTGTATATGATGTCTGATTCTAGTTATAACTATGAATTTGAATATACTGACTTTATTCCTGGTGAAACTGCTATTTCTACAGGCTGGAAGTTAACAAAGCTAGATAGAAATGCAGATGCTAAAGCTGTTATAGTTTTTTCTGACAGTAGAGGAAATGTATCTAAAGTAAGAATTGAAAGTTTCGCTACTTTACTTGAAATTAATCCAAAAACGATTGACTTTGGTACATTTAAAATTGGTGAATCAGCCTCAAATACTTATTCTCTTACAAATAAATCTAAAAAACCAGTTTTAATAGATTCAGTTGGACTTCAATTAGGTAATCAAGGATTTAAAATTGAACCTTTAAATTGGGATATTAATGTTCCAATTGAATCTGGAGAGTCAAAAGTTATTAAAGTTACTTTTACTGCTGATGATAAATTACCTCAAGGTAAAACATTATTTATTGATTCTTTAGGTACTGGTGATAGCTGTAAATTCAGATATTTTGTTGAAATGATGGCTAATACTGGAGCACCACTTATCAATGCTGGAGATCACACTTTTACTCCATTCAATATAAGAAGCAATACTCCAGACCAAACTACTATAAGACTTAGTAATAACTCTGAATCAGCTGAGTTAGTCATAACTAGTGCAACTGCATTAAAAGGCGGTTCACCTTTTGCAAGTTCTTATGATTTCTCTAAACTTTCAACTGCTAACCCTTTGGTAATACCAATAAAAGGTAATATTGAATTTAACGTAACATTTAAACCTAATACAGTTGGTCAATTTAATGACCAGATTGTATTCACAAGTGATGCAAGCGGGCCAGATTACATAACTTATCTTGAAGGAACTGGAATTGAAGCTAACCTTTCTGTTAACAGATTAAATTGGGGTGAACTTAGAGTTTCTAGACCACAATTCCCTATTGATAAAAAAGAAGGAAAAGATGTAAATGGTAACCCTATAGTTACACTTGAAAACTCTGGTACAAATGCAATTACTATTAATACTGTAAAAGTAACTGTGATTGATGGCGATGTCAATTCCTTTATTATGAATGATAATGGAGATAATGTAGAGAAATTCATTAACATTACAGGTGCTATTACTTTAAACCCTGGTGAAAAGAAATCGTTTCCAGTTTATTTCCGACCAACAGCTTTAGGTAAACATACTGTTGAATTATCATTCGAAAATAATGAGAACATTCCAACTAAAGCGCTACTTGAAGGTATTGGTATATTACCTACTGTAAATGTAACTCCTTCTATTGATTTTGGAAGTACTATTGTAAATGATTTGGCTAATCCTAAAAAGGGTACTATTAAAATAGAAAACCCAGGTAGAAATACTCCTGCTGGTCAGTATGGTGATGTACTTAATATCACGAATTTGACTAATCCAAATGGAGAAGTAGCATGGGATTTCACTTCATGGGGTAATAATGGCTTTAGATTAAACTTAGCAAGTGTTAAAGATGAAACTGGTGCTACAGTTAACTTAAATGGTTACAAATTAGCACAAGGTAGCTCATTAACAATTGATGCTGAGTTTGTTGCAAAAAGTGTTAATACCGTTACTTCTGTGATTACTTTAAATTCAGACGCACTAATACCACCATCTACAAATACTACTACCTTAAATGGTTCAGGTTTATTGCAAGGTGTTAGCTTAAGAATACCAGATTTTGATGTTTGTATTGGTTCTCCACAAGTAAAGAGTGCAACATTCTCTAATACAGGTAATGCACAAGTTATTATTACTAACTTAAACTTTGATAGAAATAATGGGGATTTAGTAAGTGAACTATTGCCAAGTGCAACTATAACTCTTAACTCTGGTGAGTTTAGAGAGTTTAAAATTACATTTACACCTAATGCGACAGTTCCTTCTACAAATGTAACAGCAAATTACAACACTAATATTGTATCTAATTCTAACGGTACTCCTGTTACATTTAATGTAAGAAGTAGATTCTCACAAGTTTCATCTACAAGTAAAGACTTTAAGGCAAACCAACAGAATGTAATTTCTAACACTGAATATTCTGCTAATGAAGCTGTTACTTTAGGAAATAAGTTTGGTTATAAAGTATTTGTTAACCCAAGTACTCCTGATGATATGAGAACAGCAAGTGTAAGGAAATTTAGTGTGAAAATTAACTTCCCAGTAGGAATAATTGAACCGCTAATTCCTGTAAATGGTAAAACTGAAAATACTTTGCAGATTTCACAAGCTTTTGCAGATGATTTAGAGATTAATATGAATACTCTTACTTATGATAGACAATTGGGTGAGGTTACATTCATGGTGAACTTGAAAACTGGTAGAAACTTCGTTGTTCCTTCACCAAATACTGAGTTATTCTCTATGGTGTTTAAAGCTTTCTTCCCTTCAGTTAAACAAGGTGAAAAATATGTGAAACCTAGCTTCAAGTTCGATATTACTCATGAGCTTGATGATATAGATAACTCTTGTTTCTCATTTGATAGACATGACCCAACTACCATAAATATTGAAGAAGTTTGTGCAGACATCTTAAGAACGCCTGAAATTGGTACTGCATCTTATGCATTAAAATCAATTGCACCAAATCCAGTAAGTTCTAGAGGAGCAGATATCAATTTCTCGGTTGCTTTTGATTCTGAAGTTGAAATTAGAATTGTAAATGCTAATTCTGAAGTTGTAGCTTTCCCAGTTGCAAATTCTTTATTGAAAGCTGGTGAATATAAAGTAGCTGTTCCAGTTGATAAACTTAGCAATGGTATTTACTTTATTGAAATGAATGCTGGAAATTACTTTAATAGAGTTGAAAAACTCGTTATTGAAAAGTAATTGTACTTAACTTGATTGTACTAAGGGCTACCATATAAGGTAGCCCTTTTTTATTTTTTTCAAGAAGTATTAACTATGTACGTTAATGCACTATGTTTAAGGAAAACAATGAAATACCTTTCTTCTCGGTGATAATATGCACTTACAATCGTGCTAATTTGATTGCCAGAGCATTGGATTCACTTGTAAGTCAAGACTTTAAGAATTTTGAAGTAATCATTATAGATGATGGTTCGAATGATGATACTAATTCAGTAATTAAAACATATTTAGATAAACTTATCATTAAATATAAATATCAAAAGAACCAGGGCTTAAGCTATGCGAGGAATGAAGGAATTAACCTCTCAATAGGAAAATTTATAACTTTTTTAGATTCAGATGATAAGTACCATTGCAATCATTTAATGAGTAGATTCAATATCCTTTCTAAAGGAGATATTGATTTCATTCATGGAGGAGTTGAGATTATTGGCAATCAATATGTACCTGATTTGAATGATGTAAGTAAATTAATTCATATCAAAGATTGTATTATCGGCGGTACCTTCTTTTTCAAAAAGTTACAAGCTCAAGAAGTTGGGTTATTCAGCAATATCAAATATGCTGATGATAATGATTTTTATAATAAGATTACTTCAATCACTGATAAAATAGTAAATGTAGAGCAGCCTACTTATATCTATTATAGAGACACAGTTGATTCTATTTGTAGTAATATTAATAATTAGGTTTATGGCATTAGAATCATTAAAAAAAAGAAAACAAAGAATGGATGAAGTAATTATACTTTTATCCAATAAATATCCTGATGTAAAAATTCAGCTTGACCATTCTAACCCTTTTGAGCTATTAATTGCTACTATACTTTCTGCACAATGCACAGATGAAAGAGTAAATATTGTTACCAAATCATTATTTAAAAAGTATAAAACTCCACAGGATTATGTAAATGTAAGCCAAGAGGAATTAGAGAAAGATATTTTCTCAACCGGTTTTTATAAGAATAAAGCAAAGAATATAAAAGCAAATTGCTCAATGCTCATTGAGAAACATAATAGCAAGGTACCAAATACTATTGAAGAACTAACTGCACTACCAGGTGTTGGTAGAAAAACTGCAAATGTAGTATTGGGGCATTGCTTCGATACTCCTGGGATAGTAGTTGATACTCATGTTACTCGAATAGCGAATAAGCTAAAACTTGTAAATACCGAAGATGCTGTAAAAATTGAATTTGAATTAATGAAAATTATCCCAAAGCAGATTTGGGTTACATTTACTCATTATATTATTAATCATGGTCGTAATACTTGCATAGCAAGAAGACCTCAGTGCCATGAGTGTATAGTTAATCATATATGCCCAAGTGCATTCAAATTAGGAAAATAAATAATGAAATTTGTTTCTATTGACTTTTGGAATACTATCTATGATAGCTCCAATCAAAAAGAAAGGCATAAATACCGAATAGACTTCTTAGATGCAACATTGAAGAAATACGATTACAACTTCTCATCTGAACAATTAGAAGAAGCTAAAGCTATTGGTTGGCAGTATTTCAATCACCACTGGAAAGAGAAGCAATACACGCCACTTTCGAAAGAAACTGTCGGGGCAATACTTTCCCATTTATCAGCTAAAGTAGATGATAAAGATTTATTAGCAATTTCAGAAGTTTTTGAAGATAGCGTAATTGCACACCCACCCCAATTACTCAGTGGTGTCAAAGAAGCCATAACTAATTTGTCTAAAAAGTATAAATTAGCACTCATTTCTGATACAGGATTCTCACCTGGAGTGATATTACAAAAACTATTAGAACAAGATGGAGTTTTAGAGTATTTTTCTTCTTTCAGTTTTTCAAATGAAACTGGCTTTTCTAAACCTCACAGGGCTACGTTTGAAAAGATAATTAATGACTTAAAATTTAATCCATCTCTTGGCATCCATATCGGGGATATAGAAAAAACTGATATTATAGGTGCTAAAAATGTTGGAATGAAAGCAATCAGATTCCTAGGAGATAAGAATAATCAGCTTAATAAAGATAATCCAGAAATAAGCCAAGCAGATTTTGAAGTGCATAGTTGGTCAGAGATAGAGAGAATTCTTTTAAACTAAATATCTAAATTTTGGAAGAAATTATTGAATTTTTCTATTTGCTCATAACTTCCAAGTATGATAATTTCATCAAATTTGCGAACAATTGCATCAGCATTGGGATTTAGTTCCATACTACCCTTGCTTATAATGCCAATTACAGTTGCTCCAGTTTGCTTTCTAATATCTAGGTCGATTAATCTGATACTTTCTTTCTTTAGGTTCTCAAGTTTATAACTTTCAATTTTAATTTTAGTATTCGATGCATTAAAAGTTGCTTCAACAATATCAACTATGCTTGGGTTAAGTGCTATTCCAGCCAATTTTTGCCCACCAGTAGAATACGGATTGATTATTCTATTTGCACCAGCTTTTTTTAGCTTTGTAATAACATTATCTTCATCAGCTCTAGCAATGATATTTATGCTTTTATTCAGCTCTCTTGCAGTTAAAACAACGAATAGAGTAGTTGTTGGATTAGATGTAGCTACAATTATTGCTTTCGCTTTATCAATTTGTAAGAATTTTAGAGCTTCATCTTCTGTAGCATCAGCTTCATATGCAAGCCATTTATGCTTTTCAATTGTTGAATGCTCTTTTGCAATATCGTTATCAATTATCACAAAGTCTGCTTTGGACTTATTTAGCTCCTCAGCAACAATTTTCCCAACTCTGCCGAAACCCACAATTATAATGTGATTATCTAATTTATTTATCGCTTTCAAAGTTTTCCTCCTTCCTGTATAATTATTAGATTGTAGGATAAACAAGTTCTCCATCACCACTGCAAAGATGTAAAATAAGCTTGAAATTCCAACTGTTGCCACTAGAATAGTGAACAGTTGACCATATTCATTCAAGGGATGAACTTCTTTAAAACCAATAGTAGCAATTGTGGTGAAAGTCATGTAGAATGCATCTAGCCATGTAGGACTATAATCGACCCATAAAAGTTTGTATCCGATAGTTCCGAAAAACAAAACACCTAATACAAGCAACATCGGTATTATAGGTTGCTTTATTTTGAGTTCATCACTTTTTGGGTTTCTTAGAATCATAATTTTTGAAGCAAATTCATTATCTTGCTTAGCTTTTCCAAAATTAAGAAAGAAATTTGAGAATTTTGCAAATATCACCACAAGTACCTTTTCCTTCAACAGATGGAGGCAAGATTAGTATTTACAATAGTTTCAAAAATTTTTCAAAACTTGGTGCTGAAGTAACCCTACTTTGCTACACAAATGTTGAAATAGAAAAGAAAAATAAAATAGAAATAAATAAATATGGTAATCTAAAGCTCTTTAATCATGATTTAACAAATAGCAAAATTCGAATTATAAAATCACTCTTTAAAACACAATCATTATACTTTTCTAAATATGTAGATGGTAATATTTTTAAATATATAGATAATATAATGAGTCAAAATGATTATGATGTTGTTCATTGTGACCACTCAGCTATAGGTCAAATAGGAGCTTACATAAAAGAAAAGTATAATTTACCAGTTGGGCTTAGATTGCAAAATATAGAATATATAATATGGAGAAGGTATGCAGAAGAGCTAAAAAATGGAAATTTGATTGATAAGCTAAAATATTTATACTTGCTTGACCAATCAAATTTAATACAATATGAGGAAACACTTCTATTAAAAAAGTTAGATGCATTCTTTACTATAAGCGAAGTAGATACAAATAGAGCAAAGGAGTTAAATCCTTCTGCCAATATAAAAAATGCTTTAGGTGGAGTGGATACTACAAATTGGAAAATAAACTTAGATAGAAAAAAGAATTTTACGATTGTATTAGCTACTAATTACAATTGGATTCACAACGTTAATGGTCTAAAGTGGTTTTTAGATGAAGTATTTCCTATAATAGTAAATACTATACCTAAGGTGGTATTCAAAATCATAGGAGTAAATCCACCAGAATGGCTCTCTAAATATAAAGATAAGTTTAAGAATATAAATGTAATGGGATTAGTTGATAATATTTACGAAGAAGTAAGCGCAGCAAGTGTATGTATATCACCTTTATTTGTTGGAAGTGGAATTAGGATAAAGATTTTGGAATCTCTCTCGTGTGGTGTACCAGTTGTTTCAACTAAAGTTGGTGCAGAGGGCATAATCGCAGATGAAGAAAAGGGTTTGTTTGTTCATGATGAACCCAAAGAATTTGCTCAGTCATGTATTGATATGATAAATTTCTTTGACCATAATGTTCAAATAGGTAAAGAAGGTAGGAAGTTAGTTAAAGAGCAGTATTCTTCATTCAAATCTGCTGAGGTTATGTATAATGAATATAAAAGGTTGCTCTCTTTAAGTGATTGAAAAATTAAATATATTACAGATTGCACCATATCTGCCTTTCCCACCAACTGACGGAGGAAGTTTTAATTCTAATTATCTTGTATTTATAATTTTTAATAAGCTTCACTTTAACTATTTTACTAAACCCGCTTCTGAATTAGTTCAAAATAAATTTTCAGTTTTTAAAGCTACTAATGAGATAATTGACTCTTATAAGAATCTTTTGAACAAAACTCTTTTGTAAATATCAATAATTAAGAATAGAGAGGAACGTCATAGCACCAAATGAGCAGTAAAAAAAAGAAAGCAGAAGTCAATCCTTATGAAATACAAGATGAAATTAAGGATATTCGTGTTGTAGGGGCAAGGGAACATAATTTAAAAAATGTTAACCTTGTAATACCCCGCGATAAATTAGTTGTATTTACTGGTCTTTCAGGTTCTGGTAAATCATCTTTAGCTTTCGATACACTTTATGCAGAAGGTCAGCGGCGTTATTTGGAATGTCTTTCTAGCTATGCACGGCAGTTCCTAAGCGGAATGAAAAAGCCAGATGTTGATTTAATCGAAGGTCTTTCACCTGCAATTTCAATTGAGCAAAAAACTCTTGGTTCTAATCCTCGCTCTACTGTAGGTACAGTTACTGAAATCTATGATTATCTCCGGCTTTTATACTCAAAAATCGGCATTCAATATTGTACAAATTGCAATATACCAGTTGAAAAGAAAACAATAGATGAAATTATATCTGAAATTTTCAAAAAGTTTGAATCCAAAAAAGTTGTTGTACTTTCTCCTGTTGTAAGAGGTAGAAAAGGGCATTATAGAGAGCTTTTTGAAATGCTTCAAAAGCAGGGCTACAACAAAGTAAGAGTAGATGGCTTGGTAAAGGATTTGACAAGTGGCTTACAACTTGCTCGATATAACACTCACAATATTGATTTAGTAGTTGATAAAGTAATTGTAGATGAAGAATCATATCAAAGAATAAAGGATTCTGTTACAAAAGCTATAGATAAAGGTGAAGGTACAGTTGTACTACTTATTGAGAAAGAAGGCTCTCGTGAAGATTTTTGGAATGAAGTCATTCTCTCTACAAATTACTCTTGCCCTAATTGCTTTAAATCGTATGATTTCTTAGCTCCAAATAATTTCTCATTTAATTCCCCTAATGGCTCTTGTAAAGAATGTAATGGTGTGGGAGAAATAAATGATTTTAATGTTGATTTACTTATACCCGATAAATCTAAAAGTATAAAAAAAGGTGGTATTGCATTTGTTGAAGACTCTGTGCTTAATTGGCTATATCTTCAGATTTCCACTGTAGTTGAGTTGTTCAAAGAAGATATTAACTCTCCTATAAGCAAGCTAAGCCCAGAATTAATGAAAGCAATCTTATATGGATTAGATAAAGAAATAAAGTTAGAATTAAAAAATAAAACAAATAACGATTTATCATTCAATAATAAATTTATTGGCTTAATTCCATCTCTCATTCATTTGCATAAAGTAGCTAATACTTCATCTACTAAAGCTAAATATGAAGAGTACCTATTTCAAAAGCCATGTCCAACATGTAACGGAGGACGACTCAAGAAAGATAGCTTAAATGTATACATTCATGGGAAAAATATAGGTGAAGTTACCTCCTTTAATATTGAAGATTCTTACATATACTTTAAAGAGCTTGCTCAAAAACTTAATCCAAAAGAATCAGCTATTGCCAATCTAATATTAAAAGAAATTTTTGATAGGTTGGAGTTCTTGATTAACGTAGGGTTAACTTACCTTTCATTAAACCGCTCTGCTCGAACTCTATCAGGTGGTGAAGCACAAAGAATTCGCTTGGCATCTCAAATTGGTAGTAAATTAGTTGGGGTAATGTATGTTCTAGATGAACCATCTATTGGTCTGCACCAACATGATAATGATAAACTGATTAAATCACTTAAAGATTTAAGAGATTTAGGTAATTCGGTGATAGTTGTTGAGCACGACAAAGCAATGATTGAGGAATCAGATGTTTTCGTTGATATAGGTCCGCGTGCTGGAGTTCATGGTGGAGAAGTTGTATTAGTAGAAGACCCGAAAGTTGTATTAGAAAACAAAAAGGATTACTCCAACTCAATAACCGCTCAGTATCTGTTAGGTAATAAAAGCGACGAGTTCCTATCCAAAGAAAGAGAAGGAAGTGGTTTGTTTATTGAATTAAAAGGTGCAAAAGGTAATAATTTAAGAAACGTTGATTTAAAATTACCGCTTGGGAAGTTAGTCGTAGTTACTGGATTAAGCGGTTCTGGGAAATCTACTCTTATAAATGATACTTTATATCCTATTATCAATAAATACATCAATAAAACTTCGGCGGTAAGTCCTTTAGCTTATGAGAGTATTGCCGGCTTAGAGCATATAGATAAAGTAATTGAAATTGACCAATCACCTATCGGTAGAACCCCTCGCTCCAACCCTTCTACTTATGCTGATATTTTCACAAATATTCGCGATTTGTATTCTATGCTTCCTGAAAGCAAAATTCGTGGTTATACCATCAGTCGCTTTTCTTTTAATGTGAAAGGTGGCAAGTGTGAGGAATGTGATGGAGCTGGTATGAAGAAAATTGAAATGAATTTTCTTCCTGACGTGTTTGTTACATGTGATGTCTGCGAAGGTAGAAGATACAATGCCGAAACATTGCAAGTTAAGTTTAAAGAAAAATCTATTGCTGATGTACTTGATATGACCGTAGAAGAAGCTCTTACTTTCTTCAAAGATATACCTAAGATTTTTCCAAAGATAAAAACTCTTCATGATGTAGGTCTCGATTATATAAAGCTTGGGCAACAATCCCCAACTCTATCTGGTGGAGAAGCACAAAGAGTAAAATTAGCAAAAGAGCTTTCAAAAAGACAAACCGGTAAGACCTTATACCTGCTTGATGAACCAACTACAGGTTTACATTTCGAAGATATTAGATTGCTAAATAATATAATCCAAGAATTAGTAGATAAAGGAAATTCAGTACTTGTCATTGAGCATAATCTTGATATAATCAAGTCAGCTGATTGGATTATAGATTTAGGACCACTTGGTGGCAAACATGGAGGGCAAATAGTTGCGGAAGGAACACCTAAGCAAGTTGCAAAAAATAAAAATAGCTTAACCGGTAAATATCTTTTAGAAGAATTAAAGCTCAAAGCTAAGAGATAAGCTAAAAAACATTGCCAAAAAATCACTATTTTGCAAGTCTATCAAAAAAAAATGCTAGAAAACCAGCCAAAATATTGCTTCATCAACCCTGAGTTAGGGCAATTGATTATTACGCTTACAGCAGATGATGATTTCGTTTGTGGTGGGCATTTTATCATTTACGACAGTGAGGATAAGCAAATTATTGAAGAATGGAAAATGACTTGCGATTTCGGTAAGCCAACTATTTATAAAGTACTTACTAAGATTAATCACTTGCATAAGTTAAAGCTATCTTATAATGTGCTTACTTGTACTAAAAATGCAAATAAGTACGAAGGTAGAATGGCTATAAAATTCTTACAAAAAGGAAAGCCAGCCAAGATGAGCCACTCTACTTCTTTCCTTATGTATAACGTACCACCGTGTGCATTAAAAAGTGCTGAAGATTTAAAAGGTAGCTTATTCTTTATTGATAAAGGTGAGCTTCAAACTAATGAAAATGATAATAAAAACGTTTTAGAAGAACAGAATAATCCGGAGTTTTAATAATGAATGTATTAGTGTGTGTATCAAGAGTGCCAGATACAGCTACAAGAATAGCAGTAGCAAGTAGCGGCAAAGCTATAGATACAAATGCTGTGAAGTATATACTTAATCCTTATGATGAATTTGCAATTGAAGAAGGATTAAGATTAGTTGAAAAAAATGGTGGTGAAGTAACTGTAATTACTGTCGGTACTGAAGCCAATATTGAAGTTTTGAGAAATGCACTCGCTATGGGTGCTGAAAAAGCTATTTTAGTAAAAACTGCAAATGATGAATTCGACTCATATTTTGTTGCTAATTCTATTGCTAATGTAGTTAAAGAACTAAATCCTGAAATAGTATTACTTGGAAGACAAAGTATAGATTATGATTCTTATCAAATAACTTCATTAGTAGGTGAATTGGCTGATTTGCCTTCTATCTCTGTTGTTTCAAAATTAGATATCAATGGAAATAATGTAACTGCTGAAAGAGATATTGAAGGTGGTAAAGAGGTGTTAGAAACAACTCTACCTTGTGTTATTTCAGTTCAGAAAGGTATAAATGAGCCACGCTTCCCCAAATTGCCACAAATTATGAAAGCTAAGCAAAAACCAATTGATACAAGAGATGGCGGTTCTACAAGCAATTTAGTTGAAATAGTAGGTATGGATATACCATCAAAAGCAAGAGTAGGTAAAATCCTCGGCGATTCTGATGTTGATATACAAGAATTAGTTCGTTTGTTAAGAGAAGAAGCAAAAGTAATATAAGGAATTAGAAATGAGCAAAATATTAGTTTTTTTAGAAGAAAATAAATCAAATTTAAAAAGAACCTCTTACGAGGCAATTACTGCTGGTCTGCAAATTGGAACAGATGTAACTGGAGTGATTATTAATGCAAATGGTGATTCAGTTAATACCGCAGCTCAGTATGGCTTAAAGTCAGTTGTAAATATCAAATCTGATTCACTTGCAAGTTATTCTTCCACTGCAGTAGCTTCCGCTTTAAATCAATTGATGCAAGCAAATGGTTATGATACAGTAATTTTTGGTGCTAATGCAACTGGTAAAGAGCTTGCACCAAGAGTAGCTGCTAAGCTAAACGCTGGCTATGTTGCTGATGTAATTGGATTTGAAGGTAGTGGTAGTGATGTCATTGCACATAAGCCAGTTTATGCTGGTAAAGCACAATTGAAAGCAAAAATTGTTTCAGAAAAAAGAGTTTTTTCGTTACGTCCTAATATATTTACTGCCACAATTAATGATGTAGGTAGTGTTAGTGTAACTGATTTCTCTGCCTCAGTTGATGCAAAAG
>VYMC01000059.1_pt1 | contig 40298 bp, 35 predicted proteins | sample 5115301 | NCBI WGS metagenome assembly VYMC01 (sample SAMN12291802, study PRJNA351875) | freshwater metagenome | isolation source: freshwater lake | place: USA: Michigan, Wintergreen Lake | collected 2013-08-08 | reverse complement strand
CTTTGTCGCCCTCAAGGAAAAGTTCCTTGCAGATTATGAAAATAGATTATTGTTAGTTTACCTTTTATTTTTAACTTGCCGACAGTTATCAATCGAAAGGGTCGGATAAATTATTTGTAGTCTTCACTCATAATATTATTTAATAATTCATCTAATATTAATAAAGGTTTAAGATGAAAAAAATATCCCTGCTTTTAATAGCAATCTTCTCTCTACTTGCATTTAATAATGCAAAGGCACAAAGTTGCCCAGCAACACAAGGTGAAAAAGACTGTGCAAATAACTATGATGGTGGTAGCTCTTCGATTCCATGGAACTCTACTTACGATGATATAACTCTTCCAGATTGGCCCTCTTGCACTTTAAGAGTATTTTATTGTTATAGACAAACAAGCGCAGTACCACATACTACTCAAAAAATAATTACAAGTTTTGCAACTATTGGTTCAGGTTGCAGCGCTTTAAATAGCTATTTAGGAGTTTCCAATTTAGAACTTGCACAAAGAAATGCTGTTTATGTTGAGCAACAAGCTATGCAAGTCTTAATGTTAAATGATTTCAACGCTATGTGGGCTGTTTTAACACCTACTGAAAAAGAACAATATATTTGCCCTACTTCTCCTGGCTCGCATGACCCCAATTTATTAAACTGGAAGTATCGAATGAATTATTACCAAGGTACCTGCTTTGGTTATTGTAGAACTCTAAATATGGTTAATAATAATTATGTTTATACTCTGACTAAAAGAAATTGTGCTAATGATTACTGTTGTATTGTAAAACTCGCTTATTGTGTTGAAAGTCCTATAACGAACCCACCTACTTTAAGAATAATGAAACAATTTTCTAGTGATGCTATAACTCAAGGGCAATGTCAAAATTTTGAGATTCCTCTTTCTTCCTGTCCTACAGGTTTAGAAGTTACTACTCTTCCTTGCAAAACTAATTGTCAAGAATTTACAAAATAGGTAAGTAATATGAAAATCACAATCATCACTTTATTAACTTTTATTGCAGTAAATGCACTTTATTCCCAGAATAAAGAGAAGGTTAAAGTAATTCATAATCACAAACCAACTAATTTTCAACTGCCTTCACCTCCTTTATCTCAGGTTGAAATAGTGTTAGGCAAAGAAATTTTAGTAAAAACTAAAAAAGTTGGTATTTATACAATAAGGATTTTAGACATTTATTGTAATGAATTGTACTATAGGGTAGTAAATACTTTAGATAGGGAAGAAGTCTTATTATCAGAAGAGATCCCTAAAGGTAAGCCGATACGTATAATTGTTGAATTTGAAGGCAAATCAATAATTAAAAATATTTTTTAATCTTTAGTAAGGGGTAACTTTTCTCAAAGCTATCCCTTACTTTTCAATTAGGATAAAACTTGAAAACATTCATTTTAACTCTAGTTTTATATTCTTCTATTCTTTTCTCTAATGATTTTACTTATGAAAAAACAATAGAAATATTAAATAATGATACTATATTACCATTGGAAAGCTACAGCAAAGTCTATCATTTTGGTAATAATAAGCTTTTAACAGGATTGTTTAAACATTATGGAAAAGAATTACTTACGCCAATATTAAAGTGCTATGATAGTAGTAACAAACTACTTTGGACTTATGAAAAAAATACTGGCTACCACATGACTATAGAAAATATACAATTAATAGATAATCTTTATATATTAGAAGGTGAATGGATAAGATTTAAGAATTCAGCTGGAACTTTAGATTATCGTCCTTTTAAAATAACATTAGATTTGGAAGGCAAAGAGCAATCATTTCTAATTGATACTTCAAATATCTTAAATTTTCGAGCTTTAACTCCTACTATTGAAGTTATAAGCAATGATAGCATTTTTTCTTTATTTACTTACAAACAAAAAAGTAAATTCAATACTTATGCTACTGTTTACTCAAAAAACTTTAAAATCTTAGGACAAAATCTGATTGATTCTACTAAGCACATAAATCAAAATTATATTGTTAATTCTTATGAGTTTATGGATAAAAAACTAATTTTATTCTCAGATATGCGTAACGAATTTGAGGGAGTTGTTGTAAATTATAAATTAGTAGAATTTAATAGAAACAAACTTTCAGACATTATTTATAAGCTTGATGATAATAACTATCCAAATCGAGTCATCGTTAGTACAAAATTTATAAATAACTTTTTATATTCTTGCTTTTATCAAAAAAATGAAAGTAACATTAAACAATATTATTTACATAGTTACAACCTACTAACGAAAGATACAAGTTCAATGAAAATTAAAAATTTCAATAAGTTTTCAAATTTTGAAATTTTATCTTCAGATAATAACTTAGTACTTCTAAAGGAACAAATTCTATCAAATAGTGACGAACTTTTTTCAATGTATTACTTTATCAATCAAAATTTAGAAATAAAAAACAAGTTATTATTTGATAGTTCAATAGACTCTTTGGATTTTAATTCATATTTATTTTATACTATAAATGAAATACAAAAAGATAAATTGTTTGTTGGGATAACAAACGAAAAATATTCCTTAAAGCTATTTGAGTTCAAAATTAATAACTTAAGTATTCTTGGTAATGATAAGTTGGAGCAGACCGAAAAACAAATTATTTCTAATCAGTTATTTCTTAGTCAAGATTTAATTGGAAACAGCTTTACTATTTATGATTTAGATGGAAGAATAATTATGAAAGACATTGTTACTGATGCTACAATTTCAATACAAAGTTTGAACAAAGGCACTTATCTATTTACAACAGACAAAAAGAACATTCTATTCTTTAAGGAGTAAATAAAGAAAACGATAATGAAAAGGGGCTTCCGCCCCTTTTTTATTTATAACCATTCCCTATTTTCTTTCCTAAATCTTTGCTATATCTATATCACCCCTAGTTCATATATTTGTACCACAGAATATTGTATGGTAGCATAGACGTCCTCGTCTGTGCATGTCGCATTTTTTTAAATTATGTCGTTCCAAACGATAATCCTGAAGCGGAATTCACTTCCGCGTAAGGAAGCTTAGCTCATTTTACTGTTCTTTGAAATATGTCGCAAAAAAAGTAAAAGTGTCGCAAAAAACGACATCGCGACATCGGAGACAAAATACAACTCATTGATATTACGTTACTTACTGTTCTTTGATTAATGTCGCAATTTTTTTGAAAAATGTCGTTTTTGCGACATCGCAAGTTAAACTTACAACCTAAATTCCACAAGGAATTATCAAACTAAAGCTATTACATAAAAGATTACTTTACCCCCCCAACATTACACTTTTCTCATGTAGTTTGCGATTTCAAGTTTGTTATGCTCTTTACTATGCTCAAGGGATTTAATTAAGTTCTCACGTTCCTTTTTAGTTTTATTCTGGCTTAGCTTGAATTTAGCTTGTATGTCGCTTACTTTAATATCAATAGTAACAATACCTTCAAGCATTTTATTCAAGTAATCTTTATCTACCACATTCATTTGGCTTTTATACTCAGGATTGAACTTATCTATCATATCCATCAATTTGGATTTCACTTGTGTTTCATCTTTCATTATTTTGCAAGAGCCATATAGATGAACTGCAATGAAATTCCAAGTAGGTACATTATTGAGTTCAGCATATTTAGTAGCATCTATAGGAGCATTTGGCTCAGAGAATATCACAAGGCAGTCATTTTCTACTAAATCTCGCCATTGGTCATTCGCTTTAGCAAGATGTGTACTTAGTAGTATTGTCTCACCCCGCCTTTCGATTACAAAGGGTAGGTGATTAGCTATTGGAAGAGAATCTTTTGCTGTTATCAATATGCCAAATGGATATTTGGTAATAAAGTCATAGATTTCTTCAAAGTTGTGATTGTGTGAATACTCTGGTATGTACATATTTTTTGGATTTTTTCGCTACAAAGCGGTAAATTAAGTTTAATTATTCAAATCATTTGAAAACAAGAAATGAAAATCTTAATTGTAGAAGACGAACAAAAGGTAGCTGCATTTATCGAACAAGGTCTTACCGAACGTGGTTACAAGGTAGATAAAGCCCTAGAAGGTGAACGTGGTAAGAAATTAGCTATAGAGAATGAGTATGATTTAATCATTCTTGATGTAATGTTGCCTAAAAAAAATGGTATTGAAATCACTGAAGAAATACGGAAGTTTAATAAAAGGGTACCTATTCTCTTGCTTACTGCCCTTGGTGAAACAGAAGATAAAGTACGTGGCTTTGAAGCAGGGGCAGATGATTACCTTGTAAAGCCATTCCATTTTAAAGAATTCTTAGCTCGAGTAAAAGCACTTACAAGAAGGAATGCTCCGGAAGAAGGTAAAGAGAAGGTACTAAAATTCGCAGACTTAGAGTTTAATTTGGAAACTAAAGTAGCAAAACGAGCCGGTAATACTCTTAAACTAACTGCAAGAGAATTTGCATTGCTTGAGTTTATAATGCGTAATCCCGAACGTGTACTCAATAGACCTGAGATTTCTGAATATGTATGGGGAATTAATTTCGATACAGGTACTAATGTAGTAGATGTATATATGAATTATCTTCGCAATAAAGTGGATAAAGGTTATGATAAAAAGCTTATCCATACTATTGTTGGTATGGGCTATATTCTAAAAGAAGAATAAATGCAAATCCGAACTCGGCTTACCTTACGATTCTCGCTTATAGTAGCAGTTCTCCTTTTGCTATTAGAGTTGGTTATTTATTTTCTATCTGATAGATTGATAAGCCAAGAGTTCTACGAGAGATTGAAATCCCGTGCATTGCTCCGTGCTTCATTGTATATAGAGAATGATGCTTCAGATAAAAAAATCTTTGATAATTTTGAAAGTAAATTCCTCAGTAAGCTAAGTGGTGAGAGACATGAAATTATAGACATCAGACGTGGTAAGATAAACGAACAAAAGCTAAGACAGTTAGGTCTTACACGCGAGCATTTTAATAAAATCAAAAATGAACGCGAATTTTATACTAAAATAAATGAAATAGAATACTTAGGTATATATTATACTCAAAAGGGTGAAAATTTTGTTGTAATTGTTTCTGCAGTTAACCAATTTGGTAATGAACAACTTAGCAATGTGCTTGTATCGCTTGTTATTTTGTACCTTGTCCTACTGTTAATAGTAGTATTAATCGGTATCCAATTTAGTAAGTCAGCACTCGATCCAATCAGTAATATCAATAATACTGTCAATAAGATAACTGCTACTAACTTAGACCAACGACTTGAGTATCCAGCTAATAAAGATGAACTTTGGGCATTAAGCAATACATTTAATAATCTTTTAAAAAGATTGGAAGATGCCTTTATGATGCAACGGACATTCGTTAGTAATGCCTCGCATGAGCTACGAACCCCACTCACTCATCTTATTGGTCAGATAGAAGTAACTTTACAAAAAGAACGTAGCAATGCAGAATTAGAGCAGATATTAAAGCAAACTCTCAATTCTTCTCGTGAAATGAATAATCTTGTTTCTGATTTATTGCTATTTGCTAAGACTAATATATATGAAGAAAGCAATTTCAAAGAAATTATAAGAGCAGATGAATTACTATTCGATGTTGTAGGTGGCACAAATCAATATAGATTTGCTAAATCTGCCTGAAGATATTGATGAATGTATAATTGCTGGCAATAAAGGTTTACTTAGTATAGCACTTAAAAATCTGATTGATAATGGCTTGAAATACTCTACTAACAAGCGCTTGGATTGTACTTTGGTTTGTAAAGATTATTTTATTTCTTTTGTTATAAAAGATTATGGGGTTGGTATCCCTCAAGAGGAACTTAATCAGATATTCCAACCTTTTTATCGCTCAAAGCTAACAATGACAAAAGAAGGTCATGGCATTGGTCTGGCACTTGTAGATAAAATCATCAAAGCACATAGCGGGGAAATTACTGTTAGCTCTGAATTGGGGCAGGGCAGTGAATTTACACTTACTTTTAATTTGCTGAAATCCTAATTTTAGATTTATTCGGTTTTATCTGTTGTTCTGGCTTATTTATTGAATAAAGATATGTTCCTACATGCTTTTGGTCTTCTTTAGAAAGTACATTAATAGGGTTGTATATATTGAATGGTTGCATATTTTTTATCTGAGGATTGTACCTCATAGCTAAATTCGATTCAAAATTAGTAGCTACTAGCAGTCCTATATTCTTTGCTGGTAATAGGGAATCAAAGTTCTTTTTTGTAAGCCCAAATGAATCTCGCAATCTGCTTGAAGTCAGAAATCTATCCCGTGGTAAAGTAGAATAGACTCTAATAATAGGAGAATCGCAATAAATTAATTTATTAGGGTTTTCAGTTGCCCATGCTTTTACCTTGCTTGCAATATTCTGTAGATGTGGCTCCGACCAACGAAATTCTTTTTCATTTTTAATCTGATATGCAAAATTAATAAGCCCTATAATACTTATGAAAATAACTAATATCCAACTCATCCTACTAGTCATTATTAATTTCTTAAAATAATATAGTGATAGTGGAATTGAAAGACATAGTAAACTTAAGCCATAGCGAGTAAAGAATTCATTCTGCTGTCTAGAAAAATATACCAAAAGGTAATATGCTACTAAGTATAAAAATAGAGAGTTCAATATCACCAATTCTTTCTTTTTTGGTTCTTGTAATTTGGAGTAAACTTTATCTTCTTCAAATTTCTTCACCTCAAAAAGTGAAAATATCATTCCGACTATTGATAGCATTGTAAACGGAAGTGATGCCGCATACAAGCTGGAAAAATTTGAAATGATATTCTTTGAAGTAATTTCTAATGCCTGTGGGGCAAACATCTTTCGGCTCTCTATGTAGGTATTTCTGAATTCAAAGAAGTAAAGGAAATTCCCGCTATAGCTGAAACCAACTATTAGCCATAATACAATAGCAGAAACCATGATGGCTATACATATTCCTGTTACTCGATTATCCTTTTGAAGTATATAGATAACAAGAGTGAAAAATGGAATTAAGAACCAACCGTCAGTCCGAGTAAAAGCTGCTAGAGCTATAAATATACCAAAGTAGTGTAAGGCAAATCTGTAAGAGTAGCTGTAGAATATATAAAGTGTAGCGGATTGATAAGTACAAGCACTCCCGCTATAAGTGCTAAGTAGTTATTCCTTGCAACATATATGGTGAGCTGCATTACAAGCAGTACATTAGCAATACTAAAAAGTGAGGTAATTAGCTTTGGTATCAAAATAGAAGAGCTTTCATTATAGGGCAGTATATACTCTACTATCGCACAAAGGAATTGGTAAAATGGCACCCAAAGACCAAATAAATCACCCAAAGTAAAGCTACCATTTATCATTTCAGTACGAATGTAGTTTATTTTCTCGGTGTATTCAAAGCTATCCCATACATAATTGCTAAAAAACAATGCACCCATTATCCTCGTTAGGATTATTATTGCTAATAAAGTAAGGAAGTAACTCTTGAACTCTTTTGTAAGTAGATTATGAAAAATAGAATTAGCTTGCTGAGTTTTTAAATACTTAGCATCATTTTTTTTTCTAACTGGTGCCCTTCGAGTTCGCTCTGGTTTTGACAAAGCATCTTCATCAGAACCAAATAGGTCTGTTTGTATTTCTTTTTTTCTTCTTGGCATTAATTATTATGCTGCTTTCGATTTGCCATGATTTGTAATGCAAATTAAGCTAAAAATTCAATCTGTTATCAAATACTTAAAGAGTAATTTCATTAATTTGCTTTTATAAACTAAGCGATAGAAATGATTCTAGAATTTAATTACTTGAGTGAGTACTCCCAAAAGCTTAAAGAGCAAGGTAAAAGCATAGTCTTTACCAATGGCGTGTTTGATATATTGCATTACGGACATGCTCAATATCTAAAAGATGCTAAACAGCTTGGAGATATCCTATTTGTTGGAATAAACTCCGATAGCTCTGTGAAAAGATTGAAAGGAGAAACAAGACCTATAAACTCAGAATTGGATAGAGCATTTATTATTAATGAGCTTAAATCAGTAGATGATGTATGTATATTCGGAGAAGATACCCCAATTGAGCTAATCAAAGCGATATTACCGAATATATTAGTTAAAGGTGGTGATTACATCGTGGAAGATATAGTTGGATTTAAAGAAGTAACCGAGAATGGTGGAAAAGTGATGACCCTGCAATTCCAAGAAGGTCGCTCATCAACAAACATAATTAATAAAATGAAGTTAGATAAATGAGAGTTATATTATTACTTAGTGCGTTACTTTTAATGAGCTTTTACGCTTGTGAGAAGCAAAAGAAAGAACAAATTGAAAATATCAATAATAATGTAGAGCCAGTCAAACAATTAAGCTTCAAAGTAGTAAATATCTTCCCACATGATAGTAAGGCATTTACTCAAGGGCTTTTCTTTTCAGGTGATGAATTATTTGAGACAACAGGTTTACTTACGAAATCTACACTTCGAAAAGTTGAGTGGTCAAGTGGTAAGGTGTTAGAAAAGATAAATCTTCCCTTTGCCGTATTTGGAGAAGGGTCGGTTGAACTAAATGGCAAGATATATGTACTGACTTGGCAGAACGGTAAATGCTTTGTTTATGATAAAAAGTTTAAGAAAATAGATGAATTCACATATTCAGGTGAAGGTTGGGGGCTTACAACCGATGGCACAAATTTATTTATGAGTGATGGTAGTCCCACAATAAAAGTAATAAATCCTGAAAATTTCCAACTGATAAAAACACTTAATATCACAGATGATGGCTTTCCATTAGTGAATATAAATGAATTAGAATATTACAATGGTTTTCTACTTGCAAATATTTGGACTTCATATAAAGTAGCTGTAATCAACCTTGAGACAGGTAAAGTAGTTTCAAAAATAGACTTTACCGAGTTATCTACAATGCTAAAAAACAACCCTGAAGCAGAAGTGCTTAATGGAATTGCTTACAATAAAGCACGCAATAGTTTCTTCCTTACAGGTAAGAATTGGAATCAACTTTTTGAAGTAAAAATTGATTGGTGATTTTGTAGTAAATTTTATTTTATTCTGTGTACCATTTAAAATTACTAGACCACTCATAATAATTCTCTACTTTATCTTTATTCTTATCTAACCATTCATTCACATCAATATTGTTCATTGATGAAAATATAAGATATACAAAAGTCTCTAAATGATTCTTCTCTTTTAGTTCTATAAAGTATGGTACATAATATTCCCAATAAAATCCTTTATTATCTTTTTTTGTTTCTTTGAACAAACCACACATAGATTCAAAACTTTTTATAAACTTCTTAATTTTATTCCTATTTGTATCTATAACTTTATTAGGAGTGGTTGTAATACTTGTATCAAGCATATTAGCTGCTACACTTATTGTCATAAGCATATCTACTGTACTAAAATTATTCTCTTTTGAAGGATTTAACAAATCGGAATTTAAGTTTAATTGCATACTATTGTTACTTTTCTTTACAACATTGCCCACTATACTTTCAGTTAAATATGGTAAAATTAGTTTTGCTCTATCTGTTTTTGGCTCTAAAGCTAAAAATCTGCTTCTCGCAAGTATTGAAGGAATTCTTTGTTTTTTTAATTCTTTGATTGCACTTATAGCATAATGCGAACTTGCATGTTTTGGGTTATAAACAACTGCTCTTTCAAAACAACCAAGAGCATCATCATATTTCTTAAGCGAATTGAAAGCTATTCCTTTGTTGTAATAAATCATGAAATCTTTTGGATATAATTCTAATCCCTTATTATAATAATCTATTGCTTCTTCAGATTCTTCCAACATATCTAGACTATTACCTATGACTATAAACATCATAGGATCTAATTGACCATCTTTTGCATATTTAAAGGCTTTTTTTGCACTATTGTAGGACTTTTTATATTCTTTAATAGTAAAATAAGTCATTGCTAATTCAGCATAAGCAATCGGACTTTCATCGTCTATTTCAAGTGCTCTTTCATATTTTTCTATTGCACCTAAATAGTCTCTTTGGTCATGTAATGAAGCCCCTTCATTGACTAATTTTAAAACTTGCTCTTTCTCTTGAGACAGTAATGATATGCTAAAGCATAATATCGCAATTAAGCTAATGATTGAATTCATTTCTAATCCTTTATCGACAATTATTTGTTTGTAATTTAAAAAATATAGAAGAAATATTCCAAGTTATTCTATTGTGCTAGATTAATTATTTGGTTTAGCTATTATCTGATTTCACTCTTTTCATTCAAAAAGTAAATAATTAAGTATGAATATTCTTCTAGTTTACTATCTAAAATTGAATACTCTACCTACTAATTACAAACTTTGTAACTTTATCATCTATGTTTAAGATATATATACCACTTGGAATAGAAGTAACATCAATTTCACTAACTGATTGCCCTTCTTTCAAAAGTAAGCCACTTATGTCAAATATTCTATAATATTTATACTCTTCATTTATAACAAGTTTATCTGTTACCGGATTTTGAAGCAATAGGACTTGGTTATCTTCTTTATCAATACTAGTTGGGAATAAATTGAATTTCCAAATAGGAGAATGATTTCCTAATGTATCGCCTTTCTTTGGTACCACTTTCCAATATACCGACATTGACCTAATGTTCACACCATTCTGCATTGGAACAATTGTATCATTCACTTCACTATTAAATTCATCTGCCATGTCTATATCAAAGTAATAATATACAAGGTACGAAGTTGCACCTGGTACTTTATTCCATCTAAGATTGAATTTTTGAGACGTAATGCTAGAATTATCTATTGGTAATAATAATTTGGGAGCTGGAATTAGATTTGATTGTGAATAAGTGTTAAATAGCATAGTAGAAGTTGAACTTCCCCTTTCATTCGTTTTATATAAAGCCAATAAATATTGTTTACCAGGTTGAACTTTAAGTTCAAAAGTACTATCAGTGCCCAGCTTTACATCATAAATAGTGGTTTTGTCACCAAATTCCCTAAAATTATACGAGTATGAATATGTGTAAGAGCTTGGTGTATGTTCCAAATTTGATGAAAGTTGTATCCTTGCAACTGTATCATTTATAGATTTATTATCTATTGCGTTCAATATTTTAATTTTTGTTAAATTTGGGAAACGACTAAAAGTCCTAAAAGTAACTGGCTCTGAGATTGCTGAATAATCTCCATAGATGCTACTATACTGAATCGTAAGACTATAATATGTATGCTTTGGAAGAAATCCAGTTAGTTCAATTTGCTTATCTTCTCCATATCTAATCAATTTTACAGTATCCTTAGTTTCTAAGTTTGTAAAACTAAATGTAGTAGAATGTATCCAAGCACAATTATGATTAAATTTGAATATCATAGGGGCATCTTGTTCATAACTACCTGATACTCCAACTACTTGATTATTTAATGGAGATAAAATAACTGGTTTATCAACTTGATATTGAGGAGTTTTGAATATATACCATTCAGTCCAATCACTTTCATTTCCCACAGAATCTAATGACTTTATCCTCCATTTGAAAATTCTATTCTGTGGCAAATCAACAATATGGTATTGGTTAAATAAGTAATTATTTTTTAGAATACCTTTATATACTAAAGAATCTTCAATAGTATAGAATTCTAAACTAGTAGAGAAGTTTTCATCTATCTTTTTCCAATGAAGCGTACTACTAGCATAAGATAAAGTAATTGAGTCTTTAGGGAAAATCCCTATTGGTGGAGTCAAATTAGAGAGATTTGATAATAGAGCTTTTGCTCTTAACTCTTCTTTGATATCATCTTCGTTATTGATGATTTCAATAGAGTTTGGCTCTTCCTCATAAATTTGTTGCCAAGAAAATAGATTGTTAGCACTACATAGTGCTATAATAAAAAGACAAAATAGTCTTAAATATGACTTCATAAGTTACCCCTTAATTAATAGAATACACAATTAATTGCTTAACTAAAAATAAGTTACATAACTTTTTTCATTATCGCAAAAAAATATTTTATAAAGAGTCAATGGATAAATCTGAAAAGAAATAAGCAAAATTTTTCTGTATTATTGCATCCGAATAGAATACAAACTTAGTTCAATAGAATGACAAGAAAAGAATTAGCTCAGTCAATTTATAATGTAGCACACTTAAAAGGAGAATTTCTACTTCGCAGTGGTGCAATTAGCAATGAATACTTTGATAAATATCAATTCGAAGCACAACCTAAATTGCTATCTGCAATAGCCAATGCTTTAATTGAAATAATGCCAAAGCAGTATGATTATCTCGCAGCACTCGAAATGGGAGGAATACCTATAGCTACGGCTATTTCGCTCACCAATAATGACCAAGTTGTTTTTGTTCGTAAAGAAGCAAAAAAATATGGAACTAGTAAATTTGCTGAAGGTCCAGCTATAGTAAGTAAACATTTATTAATTGTAGAAGATGTAGTTACAAGCGGTGGACAAATCATAATATCTGCAAATGATTTAAGAAAAGAGGGTGCTACTATCACCCAAGCAATATGTGTTATTGATAGGCAGTCTGGTGGTAGAGAAAAATTAGCTGAAGCTGGTATTGAGCTAATTAGTCTTTTCACTATGAGCGAAATAAAAGAGTTTGCAGGAGTTTAGTAAAATAAACTACTTACCTATGCAGAAAGATGAAAATATAGTATTTAATACATCTTCATCCCACTGCTCACCTGTTATCTTGCCTATATTAATAGCTGCTTGACGGATTTCATAAGCTACAACTTCGTTATTCATTTTTAACTTAATGGCATTTTTAGCTTCATTTAATCCACTTATTAATTCTTGTAAATGGTAAGCATGGCGTTGATTTACCAACACATCATTCAATGATGACATTTGGCTTTTCAATTCTTGACTTATAATCATACTTAGTTTATTGAGATTTGTACCCTCTTTTGACGAAATACAAATGAGTTCATCAGCTAATTTGTTTGCTAAGTCTAACTTCGTACCTATAATCTCAACTCTTGATTCACCATATTCTTTACTAATACTCTCTTTTAGTTTTTTTGCTTCATCAATATTACTTGTAATGTTTTCTGAGATATCACACAGAATTAATATAAAATTTGATTGACTTATAATTGATTTAACTAATTTAATACCTTCTATCTCAATCGTATCTTCAGTTTCTCTCAAACCAGCTGTGTCGAATATTCTGATTGGAATATTATCAATTAGGATAGTATCTTCAATGTAATCTCTTGTAGTACCTGGTGTGTGAGATACTATTGCTCGATTTTTCCCAATTAGTGCATTGAAAAGTGAAGACTTACCTGCATTTGGTTTTCCAACCAAAGCTACATAAAATCCATTTTTAGCAATTTGAGAAGTCTTATATGAATTTACTAAAGCTTCAGCCAAGTTAATTGACTCATCAATTTTAGATAATATCACATTTCTATCTACAAACTCAACATCTTCTTCAGAAAAATCCATTTCAAGCTCAAGCAGTCCTGCTATCTTGATTAAGTTTTGTCTGAAATCAGCAAGTCGGATTGTGAAATTCCCTTCAAGCTGCCTCGCTGACGTTATTGCACCTATATTTGAGCTACTATGGATAATATCGGCAACTGCCTCTACTTGAGTCAAATCTAATTTTCCATTTAGAAAAGCACGTTTAGTAAATTCACCTGGCTCGGCAAGTCTTGCTCCACTTTTAACACATAAACCAATAATCATATCGCTAACCAATATACCGCCATGACAAGAAATTTCTAACGTATTCTCACCTGTATAACTATTTGGTGCTTTAAAAATAGATAGCGTTACTGTATCTATAATTACTTCATTATCTACTATTTTCCCATATAATATTCTATGGCTTTCGCTTTGGCTACTTTTCTTTTTACCTACAAACAATTTATCAGCAATTTGGAAAGCATCTTTGCCACTAATCCTAATTACTGCAATCCCTCCAACACCTGGAGGAGTAGCAAGTGCTACAATTGTATCATTCATTTTGTGCCTTGTTAGTATTCAAATTTAAGAATTTACTTGCTATTGCTTGGCACATTTATTGCTCAAAAAGTATTGAATACTATACTCCAAATTTTAGATAGTGTTTCAATAATAACAAAAGTGCTATGCAAAGAGGACTAAACTCAGTACATATTTGGAAGAAAATGGATGCCGCAGAACTGCTTCTAGAAGCAGATGAGGTGGATACTGCATTAGATATATTGGAATCTACTGCTAAGGACAACTATGTAGTTGAAAATCTCCATTATCTTAGAGCTGCAATATATTTAGGGAGAGGTCAGCACAGTAAAGCTAAAGAAGCTGCACTTGTCGAAGTGGCTAATTTTCCTCAAAATAAGAACGCTTGGGATATTCTTCATAATTATGAGTTTTCATATAGATGTCCAGTTTGTAGAAATGAAGTTGAGGATTACTCTCCTTTATCTCAAGAATATATAAGTAAGTTAAATGAAAATGAGTTCCCTTATAGTCTAGAAGATTTTGAAACTTTAAATTACAAAAAGTACATCTGCCCAAGCTGTGGAGCAAATGATAGAGATAGACTTATTGCATTATATATTAATGAAATTTCACAAGCAAATCCAATAGGGAATAGGCTAAATTTATTAGATTTTGCTCCTTCACAGAGCTTCACTAATTATATTAATTGGAATAACAATTTTAATCATAAGAAAGTAGATTTCTTATTGAACAATTATGATGAAATAGTAGATATACAGAATATGGCTAAGTATCAAGATGGTAATTTTGATGCAATTATATGTTCGCATGTCCTAGAACATGTTGAAGATGACAGAAAAGCACTTAGTGAAATTCGCAGAGTATTGAAAAAAGATGGCTGGGCTTTGATTTTAAGTCCAATTTGCTTAAGCTTAAAAGTTGTATTAGAAGACCCTTCTGTTGTAAATCCTCATGAGAGATGGAAATATTTTGGTCAAGATGACCATGTACGACTATATTCAAAAAGTGGATTTAAAGATAGAATTAACCAAGCTGGATTTTCTATTACTGAGCTAAGTATAGAACATTTCGGTATAGAAAAATTTGTATCATCTGGTCTTAATAGTAGGAGCATACTATATGTGGCAAGATGATAGATTTACAGGTCAACCAATAAAAGTAGCAATCATTGGTGCAGGTGGTATAGGAAGACAAGTACTGGATATACTCAATGATTGTAATACAGTTTACTATAAATACGATATTCAAGGTTTTATAGTTGAAAATGAATTTTTCCAAGAAGGAATAATGGTTAATGAAGTTCCTATAATTTCAAATTTTGATTTTATAAAAGAAAATTCAGATAGCATAAACTTCATTTTTGCAGTTGGTGATATTGATCTCAAATTAAGGTGGTACAAAGAACTATCAAAATATAATTTAACCTTTTTCAATGCTATTCATCCTAATGCATATATCTCTAAGTACAATACTATTGGAAATGGTAATATTATTGATAATGGCTGTATCGTATCAAATACAAAGTCAATAGGAAATCATAATTTATTTAATCTACAAGTTACAATTGGTCATGATTGTATTATTGATGATTTTGTTACTATAGGTCCTGGTAGCCATATCTCAGGCAATGTAAATATAGGTAGAGCTACTTATATCGGCACGGGTACTAATATCATTGAAAAGTTAAATATTGGTAGATATGCAACTATTGGTGCTGGGGCTTGTGTAGTCAGTAATTTAGAAGATGGGGTAACAGCTGTAGGCGTACCTGCTAAAATAATTAAAGTGAGAAAAGATGTCAACTAAAAATTCCATAAAGGACTTAGCAATATTTGGTGGAAAGCCTATGTTCTCCCAACCATTGCATGTTGGCAGACCTAATATTGGCTCTAAAGATGAATTTCTATCATTAACAAATGAAATAATAGATAATAAGTGGCTTACAAATGCAGGTCCAAAAGTAAAAGAATTAGAAAGTAAACTTGCTGACTATCTTGGAGTAAAAAATGTAATTTTGATGTGTAATGCAACTATCGCTCTCGAAATTGCTATTAGAGCAATGGATTTGAAAGGTGAAGTAATAATGCCTTCATTTACATTTATTGCTTGTGCTCATGCTTTACAATGGCAAGAAATTACTCCAGTATTTTGCGATATTGACCCTCTTACTCACAATATAGACCCTAACCTAATTGAACAACATATTACCCCACGAACCACCGGAATTCTTGGAGTTCATCTTTGGGGAAGACCAGCTAAAGTAGAACAACTTACTGATATTGCAGAAAAACATAAGCTGAAACTTTTTTTTGATGCAAGCCATGGATTTGCTTGTACTTATAAAACAAAGAGATTAGCAAATTTTGGTTTAGCAGAAATATTCAGCTTCCATGCTACAAAATTTTTTAATACTTTAGAAGGTGGAGCAGTTGTTACCAATGATGATGAGCTCGCTGGTAAAATTAGATTAATGAAAAATTTTGGTTTTGCAGGTTATGATAATGTTGTCTATATCGGTACAAACGGTAAGATGAATGAAGTTTCAGCGGCAATGGGAATTGCTAATCTAAATCATATAGATAAAGTAATTGAAAAAAATAAAGCTAACTATTCAATATATAGAAAAGAACTATCAGCTATTCCTGGATTATCTATGATTCTTTATAATGAACATGAATCTAATAACTATCAATATATTGTTTTTGAAGTTGATGAAAATACTACTGGTATCTCAAGAGATAAGTTGATTTCTATTCTTCATAAAGAGAATATACTTGCTAGAAAATACTTTTATCCAGGTATTCATAATATGCAGCCCTACAAATCTCTTTACCCTTATGCAAAGCAAATGCTAAGTAATACAGAGCTAATTGCAACTAAAGTTATTTCTTTTCCAACAGGTACCGCTATTAGTGATGAAGAAATTTATTCAATATGTAAAATTGTTAGATATGCAATTGAAAATAGCTACAATATCAATAAAGAATTAAATGTAATGGCTCAAATATGAAACTAAGTGTACTTATCATTACATATAATCACGAAAAGTATATTGCTGATTGTTTGAATGGAATTCTTAATCAACTTGTTGATTTCGACTATGAGGTTATCATTGGAGATGATTGCTCTAAGGATAATACGAGGCATATAGTAAAGCAGTTTGCTGATAAACATCCTAATATAATTAAACCTATACTTCGAGATTCAAATATTGGAATGAATAGTAATTTTGTTGATTGCTATGAAAAATGCCAAGGTGATTACATAGCTATTTGCGAGGGAGATGACTACTGGATAGATAATACAAAATTGCAAAAGCAAGTTGATTATCTTGATATAAATAAAGAAGTAGCAGTTACTTTCCACAATGTAAATGTCGAATACCAAGATGGCACATATCCAACACATACTTTTGTAAGCGATAATCCAGTTTATCCAAACAATATAAAGCTAAATAAAGAACGTTTTACTATAGATGATTTGGTAGTTGGCAATTTCATCCAAACTTGTTCAGTTGTTTTCAGAAATAAGCTGATAAATGAGTTCCCAAGTTGGTTTTATGAGCTTTCAGCTGGTGATTGGTTAATTCATATTCTAAATGCAAAGCATGGCGAAATTGCTTACCTTAACTTCGTAGGTGCAACTTATAGAGTTCACAATCAAGGTGTTTGGGCAAGCCAATCTGACTTTGAAAAAATAAGAAAAACTGAGTATATACTCTCAAAAATCAATGAATTGTTTGACTATAAATACTCTGAAAGTATTGCTAGAAAGGTCATAGAGCTAAACACAAATCTGGCACGGTTATTACTTAATGAAGCATATACATTAGTTAATCAAAGTGATTTCAATAATGGCTTAGAGAAGATTAATGTAGCAGAAGATGTTCTTTCAAAGAGCGGAAATGCAATACAAGGATTACTACTACTGAAGGCTGTGTGTCTGGCTAATCTTGGTAGTCTAAACGATGCTTTGGATTGTGTAATTTTTGAACTCATTATCAACCCCGAAAATGATTCAGCTTATGAGCTTCAAGTGAAAATTGAAAAATTAATTGAAGAACAAAGGAAGAATTTACACACTTCTAAGCAAACAGAAAATAGTAATTACGTTTACGAAGTTACTATTGTAATCCCTGTATTTAATAATGAAAAATACACTAAGAATTGCTTAAATGCTATACTTGATGATAAATCAAATTATATTTCTTACGAAATACTGCTGGTTGATAATGCCTCTACTGATTCAACAGGAGAATTACTTGAGCAGTACAGTAAGGAATATGATAAAGTTAGATATCTAACTAATACTACTAACCTTGGGTTTGCAAAAGCTTGTAACCAAGCAATAGTAGAAAGACTTGGAAGACATGTTCTTCTTCTGAACAATGATACACTGCCGCACTCCGGTTGGCTTAATGGAATTATGGAGGAGATGATTTCAGATGAGACAATCGGAGCCGTTGGTGCTTGTTTATTGTACCCTGAAACCGACCTAATACAACATTGTGGTGTCAAAATTGGCACTGAAGATGGGCGTACTCTCGCACCATACCATCCCTATAGATTATCACATTTAGGTGATGTAAATTTCGCTTTAGAATCTCAATTTGTCTCAGCAGTAACTGGTGCTTGTATTCTAATAAGAGAAGAAGTGATTACGAATATTGGCTTACTTGATGAGGAATATATCAATGGTCTTGAAGATATAGACTATTGTTTCCGCATTACTAAAGCTGGTTATAAAATTAAATATTCTGCAAATTGTATTGTCGAGCATTATGAATCTATGACTCCCACTCGCCATCAACATGATGTAACAAACTGGCAAAGATTAAATAAAAAGTGGCTTAATAATATTGATTTTGATGAAACACAAGCAAAGACAAATCTTGAGGTTGCCAATATCAAAGAAAGAGAAAGGGTTATAAATCTTGAAAAACAAAATGAACTTGAAGCTATAAATAATTCCAATGAGCAATTAGACTTTTCTATCATTATTCCAGTCCACAATAATCTTGAGTTCACAAAGCAATGTATAGATTCAATTGAAAAACAGAATAGTAAATCTACTTACGAAATTATTATTATAAATAATGCATCTACTGATGATACCGCTGACTGGTTGAATAAATTTATTGGTAGATTCAAGGTAATTACAAATAATGAAAATCTGAGTTACTCCAAGATTAATAATCAAGGAGCTGAATTTGCAAGAGGTAAGTATCTACTTTTTCTTAATAATGATACCAAAGTACTCCCAAATTTTCTTGATGAAATAAAAAATCGATTTGAAGAAAATCCTGATTATGGGATACAAGGATGTAAGTTGCTTTATCCTAATGGAATGATTCAGCATGCCGGAATAGTGTATGGCTTCGTTAATCAAAATCTAAAATCTCATTATCACATTTATCTTACATTTGATTACAATAGCCCTGTTGTAAATTTAGAACGCGAATATCAAATGGTAACAGGTGCTGCTCTTGCTGTAAGAAAAAACTTGTTTGATATAATAGAAGGATTTGATGAAAATTATCATTTTGGACATGAAGATTTAGACCTATGCCTAAAGGCTAGAAGTATTAATTATAAAGTTGTATATAATCCTAAAGCCATTGCTTTTCATTATGAATCAATGACTAAAAAGAATCGTGGAATAGAGCAATTTGAAAGATATTTCAAAAATCCTACAGGTTTTGATTCTCAGAATGAATCTTATTTCCAGTCTAAATGGGCGAACACATTAATTATGGATGCAGATAGTTATTATGAGAAAGATGGCTACCATGGATTATCTTCTAATCCGCAAATTTCTGTTCCATTTTTTGAAAAAGTAAAAGAGTTACTTTCAGAAATAAACAATTTAGCTAAAGAAGAAAATGTAGAGTTAATTACTGAAATTGCAGAAATTCTATTTAAAGAAGCTCAAGATGATGTACTGAAGAATCCTCGTCAGTTTGCTAAGATAAATATAAATACAATCAATAATCTACTTGAAAGTATTCGTAATATAGTTTACCAAAGTGAAGACTTATCTAATCTTTTTCATTTTAGTGATAGAAAGAAAGTTTTATTCACTATGTATGGTTGGAATGATTCAGGTGGCGGTACTACTTTTCCTAAGTCAGTTGCCAAATCTTTATCCGAGCAATTTGAAGTAGCTGCATTTTATGCCGCCGGTAAACATAATCACAATTTTAGTCCTTATTATCTAGAAGAATATAGAGATGAAGAAGTAACACTATTTGCACTCTACAATAGGGCAACAAGTTTTCTAGATGCAGATAATCCAGAGCGTGAAGTTAGAGATGATAAAGCAATTAAGCAATTCACTTTTGTATTGGATAAATTCAAACCTGATGTTATTCATTTTCATAATTTCCTTGGGCTTAGCTTTGCTATGCTCGATGAAGCTAAGAAACGAAATATCCCAGTAATTTATACTCCTCATAATTATCATCTTATTGACCCAAATTTATATATGTATGATAATAATTTGGTTAAATGGGAAAAACCAGATTTTTATTTACATTCTGATTTGCCTACCAAGAATCCAAGCAGAGATTATAAACTTCGTTTGGATAAAGCAAAAGAAATGTTAGATACGCAACTGAATTTAATTCTTGCCGTATCTTCAAGACAAAAGGAAATATTTGAAGAATTTGTAGGGAAAGAATTACCCAATATAAAAGTAGTAAATCAAATACCTGAAATTCATTATAAAAAAGTAAGAAAAGTTGAAAATGAGTTACTTGAAGTAGGTTTTATAGGTGGTGCTATGCCTCATAAAGGTGTGCATATTCTAATTCAAGCCGCCCAACTTTTAGATAGTAATGCTTGTAGAATACATATTCATGGATTTATTTCTGAGCAATACAAGCAAATGCTAATTAATCTTAAACCAAACTGTAGAATAGAGTATCACGGCGAGTATTCTATAGAAGATTTACCAAGAATTGCCTCAGAGTTAGATGTAATTGTCATTCCAAGTATTTGGGAGGATTGTGCTCCACTTGTCGTGAGTGAAGCTTTATCTATGGGATTGCCTGTAGTTGCTGCAAAAATTGGAGGTATTCCTGACTTTGTAAAAGATGGCTTTAATGGCTCTTTATACACTTACAACTCACCTATAGAACTTGCTACAAAATTGGCACGATTATCATTTGATAAAGATGCACTTAAAGAATTGCAATTAAATACATATTTGCCTTACGACTTTGCTTATTATGTAGAATTTGTAAGCAATATCTACAAAAAAATGGCAGATAATGAACTCTTAAGTGAAGAAGAAGTAAATTTACGATTCCTTGAAAAAATAGAAAGCGGTACTTTAACAAGGCACAACCTTAACACATATGTGCAAAAAGAAATAAATAAAGATGCTCAACTGCAATTACATAATGAAGAGCAAAAGCTAAAGAAACAAGAGGTAACTACAATGAGTGAAGAACAATCTATCGGAATGAACAGACTGCAATTAAGTGAAGACTTGCAACATGGATTTTCCAATAAAAAGGCAACTGGTAAAATGCCAGAAGTTCTTCCTAATCCACTACGGCTCAATCTTGGCTGTGGCAAAGATGTAAGAGAAGGATTTATTAATATTGACCTGTATTCTACCGATGACAAAGTGGTTGGTATGGATATTAGAAAAATCAGTTTACCAAATTCCTGTGCTGATTATATCTTAGCAAGTGATGTTTTAGAGCATTTCTCACATCGTGAGACTGACTCTATTCTAAAAGAATGGGCTAGACTTTTAAAACCTGGTGGTATCTTAGAAATCCGATGCCCTTCGCTTAAATTGCAAATGAAAGCATACCTTCGTGGCGATTGGAATGCAGATATAGCTTCTTATATGATTTTTGGTGGTCAAACAAATCCGGGTGATTACCATTGTGTTGCATTTGATGAATTAACTATAAAAAACCATCTAACTCTTGCTGGTCTTGAGGTAAGCGATTTCCAAGAACTTGATTATCCTCAAGAAAAAGGTTTTATCAACTTGAACATGGTTGTTAAAGCACAAAAGTTATCTTTAGAAGGTGAAGTTGATATTCTTTCTACACAGAATTTACTTACTCCAAATGCTCCCAATGACAACGAAATTTACGGTGGCGGAAATGATGATTTTGATTATGACTATGAAGAACAAGTTTATGAAGATTTAGATAATTTACCTAAAGTTAAAAAGTATGAAGCTCCGTCAAATTATCATCCTCAGCTGAATATAGTTTGGGAAGGCTCACAGCTTGTTTATCATTCTTTAGCTTTAATTAATAGAGAGCATAGTTACAATATACTTAAGAGTGGTCAGGCTAACTTGACAATAATACCCTATGAAAATGATAAAATAAACCCAGTTGGTAATGACAAATATGAAGCTCTTTTTGCAAATGATATTAGAGTAAAAGCAGAGACACCAAAAGATGTTGCATCTCTACCTTATGTATGGATACGCCATCAATGGCCTCCTAAAGAGGAAGCACCTCTTGGAGGAAAATGGATTATAATGCAACCATGGGAATTTACTCAACTTAGGGCTGATTTTGTAGAACTTTTCAATGATGCTGATGAAGTTTGGACTCCGTCTAACTTTTGCCGCAATGTTTACGTTGATTCTGGTGTCAATCCTGATAAAGTACAAATTATACCTAATGGGATTAATCCTGAACTATTCACACCAGCAGGACCAAAGTTTAAATTACGCACTAAAAAGAAATTGAAATTACTTTATGTTGGTGGTACAATACAAAGGAAAGGAATTGATATTCTACTTGCTTCTTATCAACGTGCATTTTCAGTAAAAGATAATATCTGTTTAGTAATTAAGGATTTAGGTGGAGAGTCATTCTATCGAGGGCAAACTGCTCAACAAATGATTAAATCATTTCAGCAATCACCTGAAGCACCAGAGGTTGAATACATTGATGCCAAGCTTTCCGAAGAAGATATGGCTTCTTTATACCGTACTTGCGATGTATTTGTAAGCTCGTATAGAGGTGAAGGGTTCTCTTTGCCTACTCTAGAGGCAATGGCTTGCGGATTACCAGTAGTGGTTACTCGTGGGGGTGCAACTGATGATTTCGTTGATGAAGCAATTGGTTGGCAAATCCCTTCTTCTAGAGTTTCTATTGGAGACTTTATAGATGGTAAGGCATTAACTGGTGAAGCGTATTTCCTTGAGCCAAACGAAGACACACTTACACAAATTTTAAAAGAAATTTACGATAATCCTTCTACACTTTTACCAATTGGGTTACTTGGTTCTTTAAGAGCAAGAACAGAATGGACTTGGAATCGTGCTACTTTAAAAGCTCTAAGCAGATTAGATGCTCTATATGGTACTTCTATGTCTAAAAATGGATTTGAAAATCTAAGAGATAATGAAGATGCTTTGATAAAACTTGGTAAAGCAGAAAAGTTGTATATACAACATGATGTAGAAGCAGCTCTTCTGGCTTTCAAAGATGCTTTGGATAGTGGATTAAGTGAAGAAAGATATGTTATTTATGCAACAAGCTCTATAGCACTTATTCTGCTTGAAAAAGAAGATTACGAAACTGCAACTCAAGTTATAAAAGAAGGTATTGCTAAATATCCTAATAGTATTGACTTGAATTATATTCTTGTCAAATGCTATACAGAACAAAACGACTTAGAAAACGCTCTTGAGACTATGACTCCGGTTATAGACTCTTGGAATGAAAACAAGTATGAAAGTAATATCAGTTTATCATTGGACCACATCCTTAGCTACACAGGAGATTTGCTTTACAATCTCGGTGATAATGAAGGTGCAATAGAAATCTACAATAATAGCTTGAAGATGAACTCAGAAAATACAGAGGCACTTTATGGACTCGGCTTATGCTTCAAAGATAATGGTAGCATAGATGAAGCTATAAATTATCTTGAGAAAGCTCTTTATTACGACCCTATGAATGATGATGTGCGTATAGAATTAAACAACCTTCATTCTTTAAAAGAAAGTAATAATGTATAAAAGAAGCTTACTAATAGGTTTAGCAATCGCATTATCATCTTTTATTGTTGGATATGCAACAAATTCTTTTTTAACTGAAAAAAAGCCAGTAAATGAAAGAAAAGTAATAGGTGTAGGTGGAATATTCTTTAAGTCGAGCAATCCTAAAGCTCTAAAAGAATGGTATTCTACTCATTTAGGGCTAAATATAGATGAATATGGCACTAACTTTGAGACAAGACATAGCTTGGATTCAACTAAGTTTGCTTTCTTGCAATGGTCTCCATTTAAAGATAATACAAAGTACTTCGAGCCATCAAAAAAGGATTGGATGATTAATTACAGAGTGCTTAATTTAGAAAAATTAGCTAAAGATTTGAAGAAATCAGGTGTTACAATAGTTGACACAATATCAACTTACGATTATGGAAAATTCCTTCACATAATGGACTTAGAAGGTAATAAAATTGAACTATGGGAAGCAAACGATGATGTTTACCACAAATATACAGGTGGTGTAACTCGTTAGTTCTATCTTATTAATTTAACTCTTTATAGTAAACTTTGTACTCTTTCTACATCTTCAGGAGTATCAATAGCAACATATTCATTATTAGTCTCCACACATAGAATCTTATATCCATTTTGAAGCATACGCAATTGCTCTAAGCTCTCTGAAAGCTCCAAATCTGTCTGTGGTAATTGAGTGAACTTCTCTAATATCTCACTTCTATAAGCATAAATACCAATATGCTTCCAAAAAGTTTGTTCTTTAAGCCAATTCTCTTTTATACTTCCTCTTACAAAAGGAATGCTTGAACGAGAAAAATATAGAGCTTCATTATCTGTTTTAGTAACTACTTTTACAATTGAGTCATTATCCAAATCCGATACAGTCTCTATCCTTTTAGTGAGAGTACCTATATGGCATAGAGAATTTGCCAAACGTATGAATAAGTTATCTAAGTCTTTTGCATCTAAAAGTGGTTCATCACCTTGAATATTGAAAATCACATCATATTCTTTACCAATTTTTTGATAGGCAGAGTATATCCTATCTGTACCTGTTGGCAAATCAGGTGATGTCATTATTACTTTTGCACCGAAGCCCTCAGCATGCTCTTTTATTTCTTCAGAATCTGTAGCTATATATATTTCTTTAAGCCATTGCGATTCTATTGCCTTTTTATAAACTCTTTCTATTAAGCTAATTCCATTTATCAAATGTAATGGCTTTCTTGGTAACCTAACCGAACCTATTCTAGATGGTATTATACCAATCGCAGTAAGTTCTCTTTCTTCTCTTAGTGCCATTATTCAATCACCTTCGGTACTTTAAAGAAGTTATCATTTTTCTTTGGTGCATTGCTCAGTGCATCTTTATGAGTAATACTTGGCTTAGCAATATCTTCCCTCAAAGGGCTATTCCCCTCGGCTACTGAAGCTAACGGCTCTATACCATCAAGAGGTACCTTATCTATTGTATCTATGTAGCTAATAATATTCTCAAACTGTTTTGAAAATGTCTTTAGCTCAGTTTCGTTGAACTCTAAGTTAGCCAAATCAGCTACTCTAAGGATTGTGTTTTCTAATTCTTTTGGCATTTCGTTTTCCTAATCAAATGTAAATTAGCTAAGATATATTCAATATGCAAAGTTGAAATATAGAAGCTTCTTTGTAATTATTAAGATATGTTTTTTAAAATTTCTATTATATATTCAATACAATAAAATCCTGGCATAATCTTAAATAAGCATTTGAATAGTACAAGAAAAAGTAGTTTAGTTAAATGTTTAAAATCTTGATAATTGCATTATTTCTCTCATTAGAGCTATATAGTTCTAATGTTAGGTCAATGCTTGTAGAAGCTCGTATGCTTTACTATAAGTCAACTGATGACGAATCTAAAGTTGAGCCGGCTATTAAAAAGTTCACCGAAATTGCCAGAATTGACAAAAGTTACGCCGCTGTAGCAAAGACTTATATCGGTTCTCTTACTGCAATTAAAGCAAAACATGCTTTTATGCCTAACAAGAAATATAGCTTTGCAATAGATGGTATCAAACAAATGGAGCAAGGTATCTCTTTGAATCCTAACAACATTGAATCACTTTTTATTTACGGAACTACCTGCTATTATCTGCCTTTTTTCTTTGCGAAAAGCAAAGATGCAGAGATTTCACTCAAGAAAATCATTCAGCTTGCAAATATTAATGAAATAAAAGAAGATAAAGAACTCGTCAAAAATGCTCTCTTATTTATAAATGCAAATTTAAAGCTAAACGCAATTGAAGCTGATATGGTTAAAAACCTATTAAAAAAATATAATTAATGAAAATTGCTATAATCGGAGCCGGCTTAGGTGGCATATCAGCGGCTGTACGCTTAGCTTACAAAGGATATGACGTTAGTATATTTGAGAAAAATAGTCAAGCTGGTGGCAAATTAAATTCAATTAAATTAGGGCAGTATTATTTCGATATTGGTCCTTCTCTTTTAACCATGCCGTTTGTAATTGAAGAACTTTTCTCAAGCGTTGGTGAAGATATAAATAATTATTTAGCGTTAGAACCTATAGAACCTATTTGTAGATACTTCTATGATGATAAAACTACTTTTGATACCTTCTCAGATATTCAAAAAGCTGAAAAGGAGTTCACTCATATTTTTCCAAATGAATTTAGTAACTATAAAAACTACTTAGATTACTCAAAAAAAATTTATGACTTAACTGCTGATTTATTCTTGTTTAATTCACTTAATAAGCTGAAGCCACTTTTAAATAAAAAGAACATTTCAACTTTATTTCAAATAAATAAAATAGATTCATTCCGAACTGTTCATCAGGCAAATAGTAGCTTCTTTAAAGAACCAAAGCTAGTTCAATTATTTGATAGATATGCAACATATAATGGCTCTGACCCATATAAAGCTCCTGCTACTCTAAATATCATCACTCATGTAGAGTATGGACTTGGCTCTTTCTACATAAAAGGTGGTATGTATAATTTGGCAATTGCTTTAGAAAAGCTTTGTTTCAAATTTGGAGTGAAAATTCAATATAATACAACTATAGATGAAATAGTAGTTAATAAGGATAATGCTAAAAGTATCATAGCTAATGATACAGAGTATCAATTCGATAAAATAATCTGTAATACTGATACTGTTGAGACTTTCCATAAATTAATTAAAAACTATCCAAACGAACAAAAAAAGCTTAGCCAACTAGAGCCATCTGTATCTGGATTAATATATTTATGGGGTGTAAAGCAAGATGAAAGTAAACTAAAGCATCATAATATATTCTTTTCTAATGATTATAAAGAGGAATTTAATTCAATTTTTAATGACTTAACTCCACCTAAAGACCCAACTGTTTATTTTGCTATTACTTCAAAGAAAGATGATACTCATGCACCTAAGGACTCAATGAATATGTTTACATTACTCAATATGCCTTATATTAAAAATAAAATAAATTGGAAAGATGAATCAAAGAGATTAAAAGATACTATTTTTACAAAATTGCAAAAACATAATATTGATTTCTCTAATTCAATAGAAGAAGAAAGGATAATCACGCCAGAAGATTTGTATGATATGTACCAATCTAATCGAGGTAGTATTTACGGTATTTCTTCTAACAACAAATATACTGCATTCCTACGTCCTAAGAACCAACACCATAAAATTCACAATTTATACTTCTGTGGAGGTTCCTCGCATCCTGGCGGAGGTATCCCCCTTGTTATTCTTTCAGGTAAGCACGTTGCCGATTTGATAAGCCAATAAAACTACCTTACTACTATAAATCTACCTACATTTTCTTCACTCATTAATGTACGTAATCTCACAAAATAATATCCAATTGGGTATTCACTCAAATTAAGTTGCAATGCTTTTTGATTGGGTTGAATTTTAAGCTCATTCACGATTGTGCCAGTTACATTATAAATTACTATGTCTGCACTCTCTTTCAAATCAGTAAAATTAATACTTGCTTCAGAGAAATCAGAAGATTGTGAGATGAGATAACTATTTATAAATCCAGATTGCCCATCCGCGTTTTCTATTGATGAAAATATTTTTTCTTTTAATAATGCATTAATTGAATCTCCATTACCTTTAGTTTTAATAAGATATTGATTAGTATTTTCCATAGCATAGTAATTTGCTTCATTATTTGTAGTCAAATATAATTCGCCATTCTTAGAGATAGAATTAATGATAAACTTCATGTTCATAGGAATTTTATAACTATTAGAAGACTTATCATCTATCCTGTAATTTCTTACTTGGAGTCCTTTATTATCTTTTATTACTAATGAAAAAAATCTATCGTCATTTGTATAAATATTCATTATGGTATCATTAAAATCTTGCATAATGATAATGGTTTGTAAACTTTTGTTTGAAGATTTATAAACATCTACTTTTATTCCAAATGAATCTTGATAAAGGATATAGCTTGAATTTTTTGTTGTCATTACATCTAATATGAGTGAATTGTTTTCATATAATTTTTCATTTGTAATAAGCTTATTTAAAGCAAGTTTACAATTATTTATGGTAACACTTTTATTATCAAAAATTGTAGAAATCAATTCTCCGTTATTATTTTCTTTAAGTTTCATATTCTTATTCGTATTTAAGTTAATTATAGTATCTTTAGAATTAATATTTATCATATAGCATGGGTGATTATCCTTTGTAAAGGAGAAACCAAAGTCTTTATATATCAAATATTTGGAATCTCCAATTTTGCAATCTGAGTGATAAAAAGTATTTTTCCTCTCTATTGATATGCTGTAATATGGGAAATATGAACCATTATGGTAATGCATATCTTTGCTTCCAAGTACAGGTGGTGTAAAGCTTAAATTTTCTGATAAGTAATTGTAAACTAATTGTTCTTCACCTGCCAAAGTTGGTAGGTAATATCTATTCTTCTGTGTCTGTATTACAGGACCTGATTTCTTGGAATAAATAGCTGTTAACTTGCTAGAATTTTCATTATAAACAGAAAAATCACCAATGCTTTCGTATAAAAAATACCATACATCTTTATTTACAAATTCTGTAGAATGGTATTTTGATGTTACTAGGTAGTCAGCTATATATATAGAATCATTCCAAATTTTCGAACTATTAAAACCTTTATAATGTTTTATGTATTCTGTATTTTCAATTATAGAATCATTATTGAATATATTAATATATTCATTTGTGCCTACTTTATCTTCAATATTTTCTTTAAGGTAATAGAAGCCAAGTTTATTCATTTCAAAACTATAAATAGAGTTTGTAGTATTATAATCTAATTTTACTTCTTTATTTAACATGTCAACAACTTTCAAGCTATACTTTGTATAATCTCCTGAAAGTAAATAAGTAAATGATATTGTGGTTACAATATTATCAAATGTTGAATTAGGTATAATTTTTCTATTTGTACTGCTTAATATATTTGACATTGGCTTTTCAATTGAAATAAAAAGCTTTCTAAAACTATACTTTATATCTTCTAAGTACAATTCAATTTCCATTATATAGGTTCCAGTTTTAGTAGAAAAGTATTGAATAGTATCAGATTTGATTATCGAATTAATACCCTTAACATTAATTGAGTCATACTTAATATTAGTTTTTACAATATAATTAGTAAGATTGTTATTATAAAAATATGTTGTATCATCTATACCTAATATGGCTAGTTTATTTATTTCTTTATTATTTCTGTAGCAAATAATTGTTTTATCTTTAAATCCTATTACACTATTATATCTCAAATTAGTCGCTTTGACTTTGATGTTATTTATCGAATCAATAGTATTCTTTGTAAATATATCATACAGATAGGTGTTACCTTCTTTTACATAAATGAATGATTTTGTATTAAAGCCGTTAATTAATGTATCCAAATTGAACAAGTTAATCTTTTCAGCGAGAGTGCTCCTACTAAAATCAGTCTTTACCAATTCTATATATTCAGGAGTGTAGTTTATCTTTTTTGTAACATCATCAATAAATTTATTGCAATAAATAGAAGTAACATTAGTGTCATTTTTATCAAATGAGTAAAAACTTGCTAGTTCTCTTCTATTATCGTAAGTACTTTTATCGGAATAAAGTTTAGTAGTGATTTTATTGTTGTAGAATAATTCCTCAAATTCCTGTGAAGTACTCCAACCAGTTCCACCAGGATTTTTTTTAGACCTGTGATTATGTAAAGCAAATACGAAAAAATTGTTGTATGTATTTAAACCAAAAGAATGAAAATAATTAGTAGTATTATAAGTTATTGAATCGTTCCTAAAAATGTAATTCATTCCTGAAATTCCATCACTAAATTCATAACCATAGTCATAAGATGCATTAAAATAAATATACTTACTAAATACCATTAAATATACTAAGTCATATCCAAACATAGAATTTTCAGTTATTAATACTTTAACATTACTATTTTTCAAATTCATTTTATACAATGTCAAATTGGTTACTTTGATTTTATAAAAATACAGATTTTCTAAATCCTCAGTAACTCCTCGCATATCTTCCACACCATACTTCTTTAGAGTATCCATATTTACTACTACCGAATCAAGAATTTTACCCGTCTCAGCATCGACTCGGTAAATCGTATTAGCAATATTAAATGTAAACTCTCTATCTTCCTTAGTAAATCGAAGATTCTCTACACTACCACTTACAGGCAATTCCCATGCTTTTTCAAAGCCGAATAGATTTATTGCAAATATTGCTAGTAAAAGTATGTATGTTTTCATAAACTAACCCCTTAATTTCTCAACATAACACTTCAATTGTTAATTTGGTTACACTTTCATTAAGTCTTTGAAATTTAAACAGTTCGCTATATCTAATTTAATCAAAAATCAAACTGATGTACGTAGCCAATTCTGAATGCTAATTGAGGGTTTGAAAAAGATCCTGTACCTATAGTTAACCCAGCACCTATGTCAAAACCGTATATATTAGAAGTAAGATTTAAACCAGTATAACTCCAACTTTGACTATCAGAAAAATTTGAATGCCCAAGTGGTACACTCAAGTATAATTTTACGTCTTTTTCTCCAGCAATTTGATAACTATATTCTAATTCTACTGCAAAAATGTCTGTAACCAATACTCCAAATGTTCCCCTAAATCTATGATTACCAACAATTCTTCCCCCACAAACATTTAACCCACCAGGTCCTATCAAAGTAGCACCAACCTCAAACTGATTATTTCTAGATAGTTTTAAATTATAGCTTTGTGTAGCTATTACTTCTGATTTCTCTTTTATCATCATTTTATTTTCAATAGAAGTGATTACATACTTCCCATCAACTACATCTATTTTACCAATGATTATAGAACTATCTTTTAGGGTAATCTGCTTATATTCTTCTGCATATATGTTTACACTCAACCCAAATAAGATTAAAATCATTATTAAATATTTTAGCATTTTTAACTCGCTGTTATTCTTAATAGTACAATATAAGAAATATTCATAACTATTAGAATATTCAAAAGAAAATAATTTAATAGCCATAAATATCTTCCCCTCATACTTACCTGCTATTCTTTACTAAATCTTTTCTTACTATCTAATCTAATAACTTCATTGCTAAAATACTTTTTTCTGAGACTTAATATAGCTTCTTTATTTTAGGCCCACTTCAATGAATGGTAAATAATTGCACATAGTAAAAACACTTCTATAATAGCTGCTAAAATCATATGAATCCACATATCACCAACTAAATTGAATAGTGTATAAGGTATATATACAAATGCAACTACAATATTTATCCAGCGGTTAGCTCTTGCAGGTAGTATTAGTGAAAAGTATATCATTAATATCGGAATTGATATAGTAGAAAGTGCTATCAAAAGGAATTCTTGTGTGATTGAAAATACAAATACTTTTCCCTTTATTATATCACCTAAGCTATTTGGTATATATAAATGGAAGTAATCGACATAAATATAAAGGAACATAAAGCTCACCCATAGTAAGGCAAGCTTTAATTTAATATTGATTCTTCTGTCGTCAAGTTCTAAATTCATGTTTCTACCTAAAAATTAAATCCTATATTAAGTCCTGGCTCTGGAAATATAAACTTTGACCACTTATCATCAAGTTGCTTGAAACCATTAGGTAATTGGGTATGATATGCACGATGTGTTACACATATCGATGGTTGAAGAAAAAATTTATCCCCAAAGAGTTTAATGTGGTAACCAATTCTATAAGAATTAAATATTTGAAATCCATCATCAATCTTTTTACCATTGTCGTTTATAAATACCTGATAAGTAGGCATTACATCTAATTGGGCATACAGACCTTCCCAAATAAATCTTTGGTAAGATAATGTAACACCAAATTCTCTTACATAACCTGGGAATTTTTCTTCAGGTTTATAATACGCATCATTTAGAAATGGGTGAATACCATTGGGCCAAGCATATCTCCATGTCTTTGGTGATATTCTTACTATATCTTTTCCAGTTATTCGATAACCTAAATCTAACTGTACAAAGTTGGGTGGATTTTTTGTATCAAAATTACCTAAAAACACAAATAAAGAAGTTCCGACAAACCACTTTTTATAAGTACTATCTTGTTCCTCATATTGGGCATTCATTTTTGTATTACTTGCTATTACTAATGCAAGTATGAGCCAAAAGATATTCTTTCGCATTATTTTCTAATATTTTTGTTAAACAATAACACAAAATTAGAGTGGCTACATACTTTTATTCGTTCACTTAAGTTAATAAATTAATATTAGCTTTTTTTATTATTGATAATCCTAGCTCTTAATCTACTAAGTGATTGCGGTTTTATGCCTATATAACTAGCAAGGAGATGTTGGGGAACTCTTTGTATTAAATCGGGTCTTTTTTGGATTAGGTTTAGGTATCTCTGTTCTGGTGAAGATGTTTTGAATTCATCAAAATCAATCTGTTGTTTTGCTAAAAGCTCTTCAGATACCAATTTGCACATCAAATCAAATTTTGGAAATTTACTATTAATTTCTAGCCCCATATCTGTGTTTGAAACTAAAATTATAGAATCTTCAATACAACTAACATAATATTCAGATTGAGCATTAGTTATTACACAATTCGGAGTTAAGGCATCCATTTCAGTAAGGAAAGCTGTTGTTTTCTCATCACCTTCAATTACATAATACTTGCGAATACAACCTTTAAGTACAAAATAGCTATTCTTAGAGTATTCACCTTCTTTAAGAAGAACCGTTCCTTTTTTAAAAGAATGGAAAATATCTAAGGATAATATTGCATTCTTTTCTTCATCGGTTAGAGTGATGTATTTAGAGATGAATTCTAAAAGTAGATTATCCATTTGAGCAACTTTTTGATGAATTGTAAACAACTTACAACATCTAATTTAACCATAAAATTTACTAAAATAGTATTCATTTCTAAATGCTTTGCTACGAAATTCTCTTCTGTCTCGTCTTTGGGACAAAACAAAAAATCATACTTTCTATGAAAACTGTAAACATCATCGGCTCTGGCTTTGGCGGGCTTTCTTTGGCAATTCGGCTTCAATCACAGGGCTATAAAGTACAAATCTTTGAAAAAAATGCAATGGTTGGTGGGCATGCCTACCAAATAAAAGAAAAGGGCTACACATTCGATATGGGTCCCTCTCTAATCACTGCACCTGAGATTATCCAAAGGGTATTTACTTCTGCGGGTAAAGATATTAATGACTACCTTGATATGCACTATCTTGACCCATTTTACCGAGTTTACTTCCATGATAAATCTTTCATTGATTACACAGGAAAAGCCGATGAAATGAAAGCTCAAATGGCTAAGTTTAATCCTGATGATGCAAATAACTATGATAAGTTTATTGATTTCTCCGAGCAAATCTACCACGCTGTAATTACTGATGGCTTAGGTTCTCGTCCCTTCAATAAGCTAAAAACAATGCTTGAGTTTATCCCAAGAGCATTAAAGACAAAAGCACTATTTCCTTCTTATTTGCTTACAAGTAGCTATTTTAAGGATTTCCGCCACAGGTTTATGTTCTCTTTCCATCCTTTGTTTATTGGTGGAAATCCATTCAGAGTTCCTGCTATTTACTTGATGATTTCATATTTAGAAAAAACAGGCGGTGTGTGGTATTCTACAGGAGGAATGTATAGTTTGGTTAAAGCATTTGAGAGCATATTTATTGAAAAAGGCGGTATCGTCAATATCAATTCCGAAGTTACTAAAATTGAAGTTAAAGATGGTTTGACTAAAGGTGTCTGGGTGGGCGATAAGTATTATCCTTCAGATATTGTGGTTTCAAATGGCGATGTTACTCATACCTATAAAGAATTGGTATCAGAAGAAAATCGTGCTAAATGGTCGAATCGAAAGCTTGAAGATTCGCAGTACTCTATGAGTTGCTTTGTGCTTTATCTTGGTACAAAACGCAAATACCCAGAGCTTTTACACCATACTCTTATTTTATCTCATAGATACAAAGAATTAGTAAAAGACATATTCGATAATCATGTACTTCCAGATGATTACTCAATGTACTTGCACGTTCCAAGCAGAACTGATGAAACTATGGCTCCCGAAGGTTGTGAGAGTATGTATATTCTAATCCCTGTTACCAATATGAAAGCTGATGTTGATTGGTCAAGTCATGGACAGGTATTTGCTGATAAAGTAATTGATAGCTTAGAGCATGATTTCGGTTTAGAAGATTTAAGAGCCAACTTAGATTATGTCTCATTTTTTACTCCAAAAGACTTCAAAGAAAAGCGAAATTCATACTTGGGTAGCCCTTGGGGTTTAGAGCCATCAATGCTTCAAACTGCATATTTCAGACCACATAATGTCTCAGAGGATATTCCTAATTTATTTTTAGTTGGTGCTGGTACTCACCCCGGTGCAGGAGTACCCGGTGTACTACTCTCTGCTGAAGCAACTGAAAAAACTATTAATGAATGGGTAGGTAAGTAAATAAATTTAAAGAGGTAAAGACTACTTAAAATATTGTTTCTTATTTATAATTATAACTAATAAGTATAATTTGGTTGGATTGTTTTTAAAATAATTTCCAACTAAAATGTTTATATTGCCAATAGATTTGAATGGTGATGTAAATGAATGAAATTACTAAAGATGAATTACTTAAAAGATTAGAAAATCTAGAGAACAAATTTGCAGCTAGTAAAGCAGAAATTTCTTATTTAAAATATCAGTTAACAGTAATTATTGAGAACGAAAATACTTCTAAAGCACTCAATGACTCTCTGTTAGTTCAAGAAGATAGTAATAAATTTAGTTCAGAGCCATCTCAAACTGAAGCTACTGTTCAGCCATCATCTTCAACTCTTAAAGAGGAAAATCAAAACCCTAAAACAGAAAAAGAAAAAATCTACAAACAAAAACTTGATAACCCCCCTCAGAATTTTGAATTTAATAAGTCAAAAGCTTCAAGTGATTTCTTGTACAACAAGAAAAATAAGGATATTAATCTAGAAGAATATCTCGGGAAAAACTTACTAAACAAAGTAGGAATTCTTATTCTTATAATTGGAGTAATTATAGGAGTGAAATATAGTATAGATAATAATCTAATTTCTCCATCTACAAGAATCATTCTAGGGTATGTTTTAGGATTAGGTTTGCTCTTCACTTCAAGCAAACTAAAAGAAAAGTACCTGAATTTTAGTGCTGTTGTACTCAGTGGTGCAATGTTTACATTCTATTTCGTAAGTTATTCGGCTTACTCATTATACAATCTAATACCTTATATTTTATCATTTTTACTAATGCTCTCTGTTACTATTTTCGCTATTATTAGTGCTATCAAGTATAAAAGGGAGATTATTGCTATCATTGGTATGATTGGTGCCTATGCTATACCTTTTCTAATAAGCAATAGTTCTGGTAACCTAAATATTTTAATTAGTTATTCCACCATAATCACTTTTGCTTCTCTTTTCGTAGCAATTAAAAACAATTGGGAAATTACTAAACTAGCTGGATTCCTATTCATTTGGTTACTGCTTTTTACTGTTTTTGACTCTTTACATAAAGCTACCAAAATATCTTGTTCTTTGATTTTGTATGCTGTTTACTCGTTTGTTATTATTAGAGAACTAATTGGTGAAAGTAAATCAAAATATCCAACAATAGTGATGTTGATATTTATCATCAATACCTTTGTATCATTTTTAGGAATAATCAAATTCTTTTACTCAATACAAATATTAGAATTTGGAAAACAAATAGGAGTTATTTCTTTGTGTTTTGCTTGTATTAATTTCTATATTCTTAATTATTTAAGCAAACACAGTACCCAAGTTAGTTATTTTAGAGATATTGTCTTAGGTCAAATACTAACGTTTATTACACTTAGTATTCTATTTATAATTGAAGATAATTGGCTCTGTATTGCTTTGATTGCAGAGGCAACAATCCTTTCTTGGATAAATTCTAAAAATAATAGCAAGATACTTAACATTGCTAAGTACGCTCTTGTAATAATCTCATTATCATTAATATTGTTCTATTTAAACAACCATTATTATAGCTCCAAAGTGGATGTTCAAGGTTTACACGTTAGTAAATTTTTACCGATATTCAACAAATATTTCCTAACTAACTTGCTTTATATTGCTTGTCTTTTCTTAATCAGAAAATTCGATAATACTCACGTAGATAATGTAGATACCAAGAAAGTCAGCTATGGTAAACTATTGATAAATTCTTTGTTAGTTATTTTCTGCTACTTGCTATTCTTCTTAGAAATTGATTCTTACTTCAATCTGAGTCTTATGAATGCAAACGGTAAAGATATAGAAGCTGCTATAAATGTTAAGAATACAGTGAACTTGATTTATATGTCTTTATTTATTCTTGTTTCTTCAATCATAAATAATAGATTTTATAAAAATATTATCATAAGTAAGTTCATGTATTTACTCTGCTTAAGTTTGATACCTATAGTTCTTATATTTAAATTGACAACCTTCTGGTATGCAATGAACTGGTTCAAATTTAATTTAACTACACAGAATTACTCATTTATTGAGTTAATTGGACTTAAGTATATACTTCTTTTTGCACTTTTAACGACTGCAATTTTAATTATAAGGACATTTGTAAAACCAAGTGATAATGAAAATTTCTTTTTCTCTAAGAATTTACTTACATATTGGACCTTATGCATTCTAGTTTACGTTTTAAGCAATGAGCTTTTATATGCTTCTTATTTCTTTGATTATAATGATGCCTATAAAACAGGTTTAAGTGTATTATGGAGCATACTTGCTATTGGATTGCTTTCAATTGGAATAAAGAATAAAAACAAAGAATATAGGTATTTCTCCATCTTTTTAAGCTTAATCCTTGTTCTAAAGTTAATCATTTTTGACACAAGCAATTTTACTACTTTACAGAAAACATTTGTATATCTAGTCATAGGTATTGTTTTACTCTTTTTATCATTTTTGTATAACAAATTCAAGGATAAGATTTTCAATGAAGAGAATTAACTTTTTATTCATATCTATTTTAATCCTCTTGGATTTGAATTCTCTTGCAGCAAAAGACTTAAAAGTTATAAAATCATACAAAATTGAAAAACCTTTCAATAAATGGCAAGTTATCAATTTACCTATTGATATTTATAACTACTCAAACAAAGACCTTAGCAATCTTAGATTGTTAAATATAAAAGGTTCTGATACTAACGAAGTACCATTTCTAATTAATTATACAAAGATAAAAAGTGTATCTCCTAAGTTTGAAGTTATAAATGAAGTAGAGAAAGATGGATTTAGCTTTTTCACTTTTAAACTAATTGACAATTCAGAAATAAATAGAATTAATCTTGATTTTGGTAATCAAGACTATGATTTATTAGTCTTTCTTGAGGGCTCAAATGATAATAAAGAATGGTTTACTATCTTGAAGAATGTAAGAATATTCAATATCACTACACTTAACAACCAAAAGTATTCATACAATCTCCTCAAGTTCAACAATACTAAATACAAATATTATAGAGTAAAAACAAAGTCTGAGAATAAGCTATCTTTAAATTCAGTTGAATTACAACAAAATGCTGTAACTATAGATTCTAACTCACTTTTTAACTCTTATACGATAGATTATAAGTATGACAAAAAAGAAAATACCGGCAACTATAATTTTAATTTTAATAGCAAGGTAAAACTAAGTTCTATATTTCTTGAGCAAATTACAAATAAAGACTATGTTAGAGATATTACTATCCAAACTTCACTTAATAAAAGAGAGGGTTTACAAACTATAGCTTATGCAAATTATTCTTCAAAAGACTCAAACCTAATTAATCTTGATAACCCTATTGTAGATAATATTGTTATCTCTATTAATCACAATGATAATTACCCAATCGAGATTCCATCTTTCAAATTATTCATAAAAAGGGATTACCTCATTGCTAAATTCGATAGCTATGAAGGTGATTTTATTCTCACAGTCTGTAAGGATTTAGAGAACTTTGGAAGTTATGATATCAATTACTTTATCAATACTATCCCAGAAAGTGTAAAAGAATTAGCTATTATCTCTAATATAGAAAATCAAACATCTGAAAAAATAAAAACTAAATGGTATGAATCTGATTATCTCTTATGGTTGGTTGTATTCCTTGTATCTATAATATTAATATATAGTTCACTAAAGCTAATGAAAAGTAAAGAGGGCGATGCTGAATAATCTTAATCCTTACACCTGTATTCTCATTACTTCTTTATATAGGTCTAAACCCTTATTCCTTAGTTCTAACAATAACTCGAATGATGTCTTTGCCTTTTGAGCTGAAATCATCACATCATGTATATCAACCGGCTCGCCTTTAATCATCTTTGCCGTTGCTTCACTAGATTCTACTTGTAAAGCATTTGTATCGCTAATAAATTCTCGTAAAGTAGCTGTAAAAGATTCCGCCCTCGGGTTCTGTGTATTCCCTGTGGAGGTTTCCCTTTGCTGCACCATTGGCAAATAGCTTCTATTTGCTAATAATTCATTTACTAACATTGCCGCATCCTGCGTTTAATTCTTAAATTAAGCCAATCCATCTACATAGGAACCCTTCGCAAATGTCATTGAATTGACTTTGCCATTCCTATTAAAGACTACATGCTTTTCTATTTGCTCTATATTCTCTGGGAATAAAGTCTTAAAGAAATTTCTTTCCTTAGGAGTTAGAAGCTCAGGTGAGTTCACTTCTTTTGCCTGCACTCTTGCTAAACTACTTCCCGCAGAGTTTGAGCCACTGTATCTTTCTACCGAACTTGAAAAAGTAGATACTTTCATTCAAACCTACTGTTTATCTCTCACTTAAATCTCTAATGAATTACGTGCTATATTCTTTGCGGCATCTACTACTCCAGTATTTGCCTCAAATGCACGCTGTGCAGAAATCATCTCCACCATCTCTGTTACTATATTGATGTTTGGCATTTTTACATAACCATTTTCATCTGCATCAGGATGGCTTGGGTCATAAGCAATACGCGGAAGCGAATTATCTGTAGCCGTCTTTGCTCGAAGTACATCATAATTAGGGGGGTAATTTGAGTCCTTCGCAGCAGGTGCATGTGCTTTAGATGTTCCATCCATTTTGATGTATTGATATAACTCATCATCAAATGGACTATCCGGTATAGCTCTTACTATTACTACTTCTCTTCGATATGGCTGACCATCTACACTTTTAGTTGTGTTTACGTTAGCTATGTTCTTAGCTGTTGCAGAAAGGCGTAACCTCTGCACACTCATACCTTGACCACTTATATCAAAAGAAGAAAATATGTTTTCTGCCATTTTTCTTTTACCAAAATTAAGTTCTACATCTCAAAGGTATAATAAGCAATTATACCTATTTCATAGCAGCACAATCTTTTGATAAGTTTCCACTTACAAAGATTGAGCCACAATTTAAAAGCTCTTTATTGCTTTCTCCATCTCGGAGAAGTAATCCTTAGCCATTGTGGTTGAAAATTGAAACCTGATTTGATTCTGAGCCAATTCACTCATCTCTTTATCTAAGTTCACATGGCTCTCACCACTCATCATTATTTCTGATTCTGGTATATATCTACCCTCTTTTTTGGGGAATACATCATCCTCAGTTGGTTTTCCTAGAGATAAAGTAGCACTTTCTGAGCTTTCTGGCTTCATTCCGCTTACTTTCTCTTTTGTATGGAAAAACTCTTCAAATTTTACTTTACATGGCATATAATAAGGAGATGTAGCATTGGATATATTCTTAGAAGATACCTTTTGTCTTTTAGCATAAGC